>Ga0222675_1000410_pt1 | contig 16887 bp, 15 predicted proteins | sample AntAcemetagen868_FD_179818 | JGI IMG/M metagenome (GOLD analysis project Ga0222675, IMG submission 179818) | Saline water microbial communities from Ace Lake, Antarctica - #868 | ecosystem: Environmental > Aquatic > Non-marine Saline and Alkaline > Saline | place: Antarctica: Ace Lake...
AATTCTGATCCTATTCTAGGAGGAGCCTCTCTAGGATTGTCTGGCGGAGGAGGAGAGTCTAGTATACCTAGTTCTGATAATTCAACTTCTTCAGACTCATCAACAACAAAAGGACCTGGTGGAAGAATAAGGGAAAACACTACTACTACGGTAAATACTACTACTACTAAAAATCAATCAGGCAAGTACGCTGGAAAAAATGCTGGAGATATTATTGAAGAAAGTGAAATACAAGAAGATAAAAATGGTGTTCAATTTAAAATTATTCGTAGATTAATAAGAGGTGCTAAAGGGGAATTAAGACTAGGAGGAGAAGAAAAAATAATCACCTATTCTCCTGAAAAAACAATAATAGGACCTCGTGGAAGAAAAGTAGATAGTGAGGAAACAGGAAAAAAAGTAGATATAAGTAATACCTCAAACGAGAAAAAAGTTGATGATAATAAATTAGGAGCGGCAGCGGACAGTTCAGAAGTAGCGGAATTTGATACAGTTTCCAGACTACAAGAGTTAGTAAAAGATCGTTCAGAGTTATATAAACAAATTTTAGGTGATCCTACTAAACAAATGGCTAGTCAAGGTTTCCTTCAATTAGCTCAGTTTGGTTTAAACTTAGCAGCAGCGCAAGGTTCTAATTTTGCAGATAAAGTAGCTAAATCTGCTAAAGATCCATTAACTGCTTTTGCTAAACTTGCTCAAGATGCACAAAACGATGAAAAAGGAATTCAATTAGCTGCACTTAAATCAGCGGAAGATTTACTACAAATTGAAACAGCGAACGCAGGTAAACAGGCAACTAAAGAACAAGAGAAAAAAGCAATATTTGCTTCAGTGTATGAAGCAACAAACAGTATATTAAACGCAGCCAAAGCTGCTGGAGGAATTCAAAATTCTTTACTTCAAACTTCTGTTGTAGATTTAATAACCCAATTCCCTTCTAAAAAAGAAGAAGGTAAAATTAAAACTAAAGACATAGATAGGGAAGCTATTTTTTATAAAATTATAGATGGAAAAAAAGTCCCAGTAGTTGTTAAAGAAGGATCAAAGAAAAATAAAACTTTAGATCCTAACACGGATTTTATTGTTTTATCTGATACTGAAGTTTTAAACTAGTTAGGAGTTATTATGGCTTATGAATTTGGCGCCGATGGAAGTATTATCAATACAGAGCCTACCAATCCTTCTGTTAAAAAAACAAACAGAGAAAGAGACGATGATGAATACAGTTCTATTCTTAGTGGTTTAGCGGGAGTAGGATCAGGTCTCTTTAAAATACCAGAAGAGTTTATTTCTTTAGGAGCAACCCTTGTTGATTTAGGATTAGGTACTAATGGTGCAGCGGCGGTAGAACAATTCTTTGATAAAATTAATCCTTTTGATGATATGGCTGAGGCTACTACTACAGGTAAAGTAGTAGAAACTTTAGTTAGTCTAGGTATTCCAGGTACTGTTGGATATAAAATAGGTACAAAGCTAGCAAGACAAGCCATACAAGCAAAAAAAATTGGCAAGTACGCTGACGTTACAAAATTAAAAGCAGCGAAAAAAGGGCTAGATGATTCTTTTGACTTAGATAAATTAGTAAAAGTTGATGTTGGTCCTCCTGTCGCTAAGCTCCCTTCGGAAATAGCGAAGGAAGGTTTAGACAAAATAGAATCAGAAGCATTAAAGAAATTTAATAATGTTTTTGATAGGTTGCCTGAAAGAACACAACTTAAAAAAAATATTTTAGAGAAGTCTCAATTATTTGCCGCTGGTTTAGGAGGCGGAGCTCTTGCTGATTTTGTTTTTGGTGATGAAAGTATAGGTACCTTAGGAGATAGTTATGGAGGACCTACTAAAAGAGATACAGTAGAAGAAGAAGGAAGAGGAGAAGCAGCTAGATTATTAGCCAACAGATTAAAATTTGCGGCAGAAGGAGCTGTCTTTGGTTCTGTCATTGGAGGAGTAGGTGGAGCTATAGGTAAAGCAACTAAAGAAGTTAAGTACACAATAAGTAAAAATGCTATTGACAATAAATTTAAAAAAATCATAGCTGCTTTTACTCCTCAAGGTGTTAATCCACGACCTATATTTGAAGCAATGCAAAATCAAATCAATGAAGTAGGAAGATTTAAAACAGAAGGTCAAGCAATAGCTCGTACTTTACAAAGGTCAGCAGAAAGTTTAATTAAAAAAAGTCAAAAAAATATTGAACTTAAACCAGGACAAAAAAAAGAAGAACAAACTCAAGAGTTGATTGAAGAGCTAGCGGGAGGAGTAGATGACTACTTAGGAGGAAGTAAAGATAGACTAAACAATATTTTTAATAAGTTAAAAATAAAAGATGAAGAAGTAAATATTTTTACTAAAAAGATAGATCAAGGTCGTGACATTATTGATACTTATTCTAATGTTATTTTAAAAGTTATTCCTGAAGGAGAAGCCTACGACCCCCTTAGAAAAGCTATTAAAGAAAATCTAGGTAGCTACAACACTGCTACTTATCAAGTTATAGAAAGAAAAAATACAGCTGGTCAACTTTTTAAAGATTATGCTCCAGGGGAAGCAGCGACGAAAACGGCTAAAAATTGGTTTATTGGTCAAATTAATAAGGGCAACATAGCAAGAGAAGCTGGAGTGTCTATTGAAGATCAAGCGGACAGGAGCTTAACAAATTTTTTAAAGAATGGAATAGACTCTGCTCAGGAAGCCCCTTTAGCAAAAGTTATGGGTATAAGTATAGAAGATGGAATTTTAAAACCAAAAAATCTACCTAACGAACTTAAAGCATTTTTGGGAGAAGTTAAGAATCCTTATTATAAAATTTCTTCTACTATTGCTAAACAGGGATCACTTATTACCTCAGTAGAAATGTTAAACAGTCTTTCAAAACTAGGAAAGGGAAAAATATTTTTTAACACAGCGAAAGAAGCAGAGAACGCCTTAGGAGGTTCAGGGAAAGATATACAAAAACTAAGTGTTAACTCTGAGGTCTTTGGAGGCAAAGCAGCACAAGGAGGAATAGGAGAGTTATATACTACAAAAGAAATTGCTGATGGATTTGTTAATCAAGTCAAGGGAGCACAAAATGGAACAGTAAGTAGTCTCTATGAATTTTTTGTCTTGACTCCTAAAAGACTTTCTCAAGAAGCTAAAACTATTTTTTCTCCTTTTACTCATGCTCGTAACTTATTAAGTGCTGGTGCCTTTACCCTTATGAATGGAAATATTGATTTTGTTAATCCTGGAAGAATGAAAGACGCCTTTAAAAAATCTTTTTCTGCCTTCAGTAAAGGTAAAAATAGTGAAGAAGCTTTTGATTTATACTTAGATTATAATCGTAGAGGTATTGGAGGAACTAATACCGTGATTGGTGAGCTTCAAGAGTTAGGAGCAAACATAGGAAAAGTTAATGAAGTAGATGAATCTCTTGTTATGAAAACATCTCTTGAAAAAGCAGCGGGAGGCTTTCAAAAACTTAGACAATTTATTACGGATAAATATATGGCGGAAGATGATTTTTGGAAAATTTATAATTACAATTTTGAACAAGGTAGTTATAAAGGTTTTGTAAATAACTTTTTAGCTAGAAGCCCAGAAAATTTAGGTATTAAAAACGAGAAACAGCTTAGTGACTTGTTGAAAAAAGCTTTTAATAAAGAAGAACTACTTCCTAATGAAACCCAAGTCCTTACTCAATTTCAAAAAAAAATTGGTAGATTATTGGGAAGAAAAGACATTACACTAGATGATCCTATTTTTAAAAGATATTCTAATGCTAGTGCAGGACTTAGAGATATTGATCCAGCGACAGGGCTCCCTATTATCAATCCAAGAACAGGGACGGTAAATTATAAAGATGGTACTTTTTTAAAAGATCCTGCTACCGGTCAAATTTATGATAGAGATTTAATAAATTTAGAAGATCCAGTAGAAGCTTTAATTAAAAATTTATCTGCTGATGTTACAAAAAATAATATTCCTAACTACTCTTATGTAGGAGATGCTATTAAATCTCTTCGAAAGCTACCCTTAGGTACTTTTGTAGCTTTTCCAGCTGAAATTATTAGAACAGGTTTTAACACTATACAAAGAGCAGCGAGGGAATTATCTATTGCTGAGACAAGAGGTATAGGTATGCGAAGAATGGCTGGTGTTTTAGGTACAGGAGCGGCACTTCCTGTAGGTGCTGTTGAATTAGGAAAACAATTATCTGGATTTACAGAAGATGAAATGCAGGCTTTAAGAAGATTTGTTCCTTCTTGGTCTGAAAACTCTTTACTTGTTCCAACAGGAAGAGATGAAGACAGTGGTAAAATTCAATACATAGATTTATCTTATATTTATCCTTACGATTCTCTGCTTAGACCAGCGAGAACTGTAATGAACCAACTTCAAGAGGGAAAAATAACTGATGAAAACATAATGACTTCTTTAACAGAAGGGGGAATCATGTCTATGAAAGAATTAGTAAAACCCTTTATGTCCGAAGCTATTTATGTAGAAGCAATGACCGACCTTTTAGTAAGGAATGGTAGAACACGAGAAAATAGTCAAGTATTTAGACCAGAAGATCCAATTGGGGAAAAACTTTATAAAGGAACAATGCACATTGTTGACACTTTGACACCAGGTTCAATTGACCAAGCTTTAAGAATAGGTGGGGCTCCTTTTAACGTAGCAGATAAATATGGTAAAACTTATGATTTAGGGGATGAAATAGGTGGTATTTTTGGATTTAGAAATATTGAAGTAGATCCGGAACAATCTTTTAAATTTATGATTAGTGATTTTAATAAAAGTATTTCTGGAGCAAGAGCTACTTTCTTAGGTGATGCTTTAAAAGGTGGAGCTGTTACTCCTAACCAAGTTTTAAATCAATATTTGGGGGCAGAGCAAAGTAGATACAAAGCATTTCAAAATATGTATAAAAATGTAGAGGCAGCTGAAATATTAGGAATGAAAAAAAATCAAATATTTAACCAGTTAGAAAGACTTCCTAAAAAAACAAGGAATTCAATTTTACAAGGAATCTATCAACCCTATGTTCCAAGTCCAGAGGTAAGAAAACTTTTTTATACTAATGCTTTAGCTCTTTCTAGAGAAACAGGTGCTCCTTTAATTGATCCTTTTGGTGGAGCTCAAACTCAAATTAGTAGATATATTAATGATAATTGGGGTAATAACTTATTAGATGAACCTATAGATATAGATTATAGTTTGCCTAATCTTCAAGATGGTATTTTTGAAGGATTGTTCCAGTCTACTGGACCAGTGACCCCTGCCAACTCTGCGGGGAAAAAAGTAACACCAGCCATTATTAATGATAACAATCAAGCTGGATTAACTCCCTTTGAAGAGGCAACCTTAGATCCTATATCCAAACAAATTCTATTGAACTCACAAAATAATCAAGGTAATGTGTAAAAATGGCTGAATCTGATAAACAAAAAAAACAAAAAGCTAACTTTGACAGGCTCTATAGAAAAAGAGTTCAACAAGATGATGCTTATAGAGTAGGTCCAAAAAAAGATAAGCCGACAAAAGAAATTAATACAGACAATGTAGGTCCTTATAATAGAGATATTCAAAGATATGACAATCCATTTGAAAGAAATAATCCTAATCAAATGGCTGCGGATGAAAAAATTATTCAAGACGCTGCTCAAAAATATAACATACAAGACACAGGACCAGGTTCAAATATTCGTAACGAATTAGAACGTATGCGTAATAAAAATTATCAAAGAGCAAATCCAGAAGAATTAAAAGTAGCTAACTCAATGAATCTTGGGCAAACGAATATTGGAAGTAATCAATACTTCACGGCCCAACAACCAACCTTTGCAGAAGTTAGGGGAGATGTTAGAACAAGATTAGGACAAGATGCACGAAATTATGGTGGTGGAATTAAGTCCGCGGTGTCTGCGATGGCTAATGCGGCTTTGCCAGGTAAGATGTTTGAAATGGCTAGTGCGGGTTTAAAATCTTTAAATTCTTTATCCGGCCAAACTAAAAATTTATACTCAGGAACTGTAAATCTTTTTAAAGAAGGCGTAGGTGCATTAAATGATGTTCAACAACAAATATTTATGAACCCTGAAAAATATAAATTCGCAAGAAATCAAGAAGAGATTATAAATGCTGAAGAAAAAGAAGATGAAGTAAATAGATTAGAAACTCTTAATGAAAAAATAGAAGCAGACAGAAAACAATTCGAAGACTTATTAAACATAAGTGTTACAGATAATTATTATAGAAACCGTATGCAACAAGATGATGCTTATAGACTAGACAGCACTTCGAATATGCCTGGCGGCACACCAATCACTGCAAATATACCAGGAGGAAGACCAATTGGAACTGCAAATATACCAGGAGGCACACCAATCGGCACTGCGAATGCGCCAGGAGGAAGAGGGAATTTTTTAGATAGCGATGCTTACAGAGAAATGCTTTTAAATAATTATCAAGAAAGAGAAATGGGTACAGGAAATATGCCAGGAGGAGTTGATACCATGGGACTACCTGTTCAAGGAGATATAACAACAGATGTAAATAAAGACCTTATTATTCCATTTATAAATGAAACACCTATAGGGGAATTAGATACTGACTTAGGTATAAAAAGTTTAAATGAATTTGACGTCAGAAGTTTAGGTGGAAATAATGAAGAGCCAAGAGATAATAATAACGCTTTTGGTGACGAAGCATCAAATTCTATTACACCTTATAATAACGCTTTTAATTTAGAATTTAGAAATCAAGAGGGAGCAACGCCTGGATACGGAGGAGATGACGGTCAAAGATTTGCAAGTTTTGAAGACTTAGATGTTGGGTTAAAAACGGGGGTTAATAGAATTTCTGAAATAGTAGGAGATGGTAGAAGCACAGAAGGATTTTTAAATATTTATGCTCCTAGATCAGATAATAAAAAATCTTTTGATAATTATTTAGCTGAGTTAGTAAAAAGAGTAGGGCCTACTATTGAGCCTAATGAAATTAAAGAACTAAGCGAAGGGGTAGTTAAATTTGAAAATAAACCAGAAATAGCGGATAAGTATTTAGCTTATCTTCAAGCAAACGCTGATAAAATTTATGATGGAATTATTTCATCTAAGAATAACACAATGTTAGCTGAAATTACACAAAAAGACATAGATAGATTTAAACAACCTATGACACAAATGATGAATTTTGAAACTTACAAAGACATTAATCTAGACTCCACTATAACACGACAAGAATTTGACCAATTAAAAGCACGAGTGGCGTAGACTAATTGATAGACCTCACAAAAATTTTTAAGGACAGAGTACGTCTCCATGAAGGGTGCGTCGAAATCGTCTATTTAGATAGTCTGGGTAAGGCTACCATTGGTATAGGTCACCTTGTACAACCACATGAAAAAGAAAGATACAAAGAAGGTGTGACTTTATCTCAACAAGAAATCGAAGATTTATTTGATATAGATTTAAACAGAGCAGCTGCTGGAGCAGAAGAATTAATTGGAAATTTAGAGCTCCCTCAAAATATTCAGCATGTCATTGTTGAAATGGTTTTTCAGCTTGGAAAAACTGGCGTTTCGAAATTTAAAAATATGTGGAAAGCTCTCTCTGAAAAGAACTTTGTACAAGCAGCAGTTGAAATGCGAGACTCACAATGGAGAACACAAACCCCAGGTAGATGTGAGTCCTTAGCTAAAATCGTTGAAAACGCTTGATTTTTTTTTCTTTTTTAAGAAGCATACAGGGGGTACTTAAAAGTTTATAAGTAGATTTATATATGATTATTAAATTTTTTTTAGTAGGATTTTTTTGTGTAGCTACAAACGATTGTATTAGAGTATCAGGACCGTCAGGATTTGATAGCTACGAAAAGTGCGTACGATATGCCAATGCCATAGAACAAAATTTGCTAAACTATACAAAAGGTAAAGCTGTAGAAATAGATTTGAGTTGTATCGATGCGTTTGAACTACCTGGAATAAACTTTATATAGATCTTCTTTTAAATGACTTAGGAAATTCATTGTAGTTTAGATATTCAGTATAAGCCCATTGCCAATCATTACCATATTCAGCTTTACAGTAATTTTTTAAATCATTATCCGGGTTATTTTTAAATAAAATGCTAAAGAAGTTTAGGAAGTGGTTCTTAGCACTATCTGTGAGATTCATCATGCCCAGAAGATAGGCTAAAAATTATTTTTTACTCTTGTTTTTTTGAGACTTCTTATCTGCATAAAAAGCATACTTCCATTGTTGGCTAGAGACTAAAGATATATCATCATGTAAAACTTTAATTAATCCTAGATTTAATTCTAAAGGTTTATGCTTCTCCATTTTATCATGCTCATCATCTGTAAAAGTACAATAAAACTTTCCGTCTTGATAAGATAATCTCATTTAAGTTTATCCTTATGAATTGTCGCTTGCCTATCTCCTATGATCCATACCATAAGAGCTATAAGCACCAACAGTAGTGTATTAAGTATAAGTAGTGCAATGATCATTTGATTTCTCCTTATATTTTTCTATCATTAGTTCTCCTGTTAAGTCATATTTTTCTATCATTAGTTCTCCTGTTAATTCATCAGTGTAAACCAAACCATCCATTGTAAAGGTATATATTTTTAGCTTTGAGTAGACACTTTCTTCTGATTTTTTATCTATGTTCATTTTATTTCTCCCCAGTTTTTACCTAGTTCCACATCACACTTTGAAGGTACGTGAAGTTCAACAGCAGACTCCATAACATCTTTGATACCTTGTATCTGGGTCTCATCTTCAACGGAGATATCTAATTCATCGTGGATTTGAATCATAGGAATAACGCGGAAAGCCTTCCATAATTCAACCATTGCCTTTTTGGTCTGATCTGCTGCCGAACCTTGTATTAAACGATTAAGAGCACGATAAGTATGAGCTCTTTTAATTTGATTAAGAGGCCATTTCTTTAACGCATTCTCGTAGTTTGAAACTGTTTTATCTTCAAAGTCTCTGCTCTCCCATAATTCAAAACGACACTTGCGTCCAAGAAGAGTTCTCATATGACCTTGTTGGTCCGTGTGCCTAGTAGCTAAACTAATGATGTCTTTTAAGAAAGGCACTCCTTCATTATATGTTTTCTTTAATTGTTTTGCTTGTTCTACTGTAATATCTAAAGAAGCAGCGAGCTTCGCTAATCCCATTCCATACATTAAACCTAGTCCAATAGTCTTAGCTTCTTTTCTAGATATACCAGCCATGTCTGCTGTCACCTGATGAAAGTCTGTGCCTTCATCTTTAAAAAATTTAATTAAAGTATCTGCTCCATCTAAATCTCTGTGTTTAGCATAATGAACTAAAAGTCTTGGCTCTTGCTGTGAATAGTCAAACGTTCCCCACTTCGTTCCTTCTTCAGGAATAAAGATAGATCTGATCATAGGACCAATTAATTGATCTCTAGCTGGTATCTGTTGTAAATTAGGATTACTCATAGACATTCGACCACTGACCGTTCCCCCATCATCACCTCTCATTTGATGAATCTCTGCATGGATTCTTCCATTAACTTCATGTTTAATAAAAGTATCTACAAAAGTTGTATGTGCTTTATTAAATTCACGAGCTCTCACTATAGAATTAACAATAGGATTAGAGTGCGTATTTAAAAAAGCTTTATCAAACTTTGGTTGTTTAGATTTTTCTGTTAATTCATACTCCTCACCAATTTTATCAAAAACTTTTTGAATAGCCGTCGCTGTCCAAATGTCTCTGTCTGAGAAATCAATATTCGTTTCTTTCATAATATTGTAATAGATTTTCTTTTCTTCTTTTTTAAAATACTTCTTAACTTGATCGGCTCTTTCCATATCAACACGAACACCTTTCCATTTCATCTCAATAAGGAGAGGAAGAAGATCTGTTTCTAATTGAAAGATATCATTAAGATTTTGTTTTTGTATTTCAATTTTAAATATATTCCAAAGTTTTAAAGTTAAGTCTGTATCTTTCTCTGCATAAGGAGCAGCATATTCTACCGGCACCCAATCCATATGTTCTTTAGGATTAAAACCAAAATCTTTTCCAAATTGGTCAAGTCCTGTTTCGTATTTTCTTTCTCCTAAATAATCTTTACCTAAAGAATTTAAAGCATAACTGAATCTGTTCTCATCAATCAGAGGAGCAGCGATCATTGTATCATAGATTTTACAGTTACACTCAACGCCCCATTGTCTAAGCCAACCAATATCATAACTAGCATTGTGGCAGATAACATCAGGATCATTTTTGAATACATCTTTTAACCAATTTTTTACCATGGACTCGTCAAAATTTCCACCTCTTTGGTGGCGAGTGGGAAAGTAACCATTAAAGCCTGGAGTTGAAATAGCAACACCTACTATAAATCCACTGCCCGTTGCCCAACCAGGGCCTTTCGTTTTTAATTCTGGATCATAAGTTTCTAAGTCTATACATATTTCTGTGATTTGTTTAGGGTCAGGAAACTCTGTTGGTGGTTCCCATGTAGGTAAATTATCCCCTCTTAATAAATCTAATTGTTGTTGAAACCTCATGATAATATCTCCTCAAATTCATACTTGGTAGATGAAGGTACTATATAAAGATTTTCTTTTGCTCGGGTTAAACCCACATAAAAAACTCTTCTTTCTTCGTCCCGCATTGACCAAAGTGTTTTACTAATTCGGTAAGATAAATCAGAAAATAAAACTACGTTCTGACTTTCTCCTCCCTTTGCTCCATGAATTGTAGAAAGTTTTATCTTTGCTTTCTCATCTAAGTCATGACCTCTGTCAAGGATTTGTTGTATGTATAGTCTTTCGAACCCTGTAATTTTTGTAAGGACAGTATCCCAAGGGCTTTGAATAGATAAGTTTAACCCCCAATTTCTACAAAGTTCTTGGTAGTTAAAACTTTCTTCTTGATTGGCTCCCGGTAAAGTCTTCTTTCCTCGAGTTACTCCATTATCTCCTAACGACATATATTGATATAAATTTTTAGCCTCATCATAAGAAACATTTTCTTGACGTTGAAGTTTTCTCCAAGACCTATAAGCTTGAAGAATCTGAGGACTAATAGAAGAGCCATTATTCTTTTCAAATAAATGTCCTCTTCTTTTAACTTCTTCGGCTACTCTTTCTAAGAAATAATTTGTACGAGTAAGAACTAACCACTGCCCTTGGCTCATATCAATACTTTCAAAAGGAACAGTTCTAATCATTCCCACAGAATCTCTAGGCGTCCAAATCTTAGGTATTCTTTTTGTTATTCTATCTACTAATCTATTTGATCTTATGAAAACACTTTTAGGTATACGATAAGATTTATTAAGAACTTGAGTTCTACAATCTAAGTCTATGAGCTTAGTTACATCTGCTCCTGACCAAGAAAAAATAGCTTGATCATCATCTCCAGCTATGTAAACCGCCTTCGCTTGTGCCTGGAGCATAGAGACTATCCCCCATTCTGAGGGCTTCAAGTCTTGAACCTCATCTATAATGACGATATCTAATCGAGGAGTAGTTTTTTGAAGAACAAATTCATTAATTAAATCCGTATAATCTTTAATATTATTTGTTTTTTTAAACATTCTATAATTTTTATCTATGCGTTGAAGTCTTTCAAATCCTCCTTTGATGTGTCCAAATTTTTTAAACTCTTCGTAAAGCGTAGTATTTCTTACTCTATATAAATCAATAAGATGAAGTCCTGAGTCTTCGTCTCCTGATCCTTTACTATGGATGGATTGACCAATGTCTACCCCATATTGTTTTTTAAATTCTTTAAAGTCATGCTCTTGAATAATATCTGTAGGAGTACACCCCAACCATTTATAAGATAAACTATGCAGAGTTCTAAACCATTTAAGATCTTTCCTTGCTAACTTAAATTTAACAGAAGCTCTTTCGATAGCTTCATTAGTAGCTTTCCTTGTAAAAGAAAAGAAGCCAATTCTATCTGGCTCACGGCCCTCTGCTAATTCTTGCTCAACAATATTTAAAAGAGTAGTCGTCTTTCCTGTGCCAGGAGGTCCAATTAATTTTACTGTATTCTCTAAAATGGTACTTCTCCTTCTGACGCATCTAAATTTTCTAAAAGATCTTCTTCAATTTTAACAGACTTTCCAAACTTATCATTAGCTAAGACCCAAACAAGTTGTCCTTTTTTACCTTCTAAAGTTTTTTGTTTAGTCTCTCCTCCAAAAGAACGAAGCCATACTCCCACTTGATTAGTAGTGACTGCTGAGAATTTTTTATTCTTTAAAAACTCTATAAGTTGATCTGTTCTAAAATAAATTTCATTCTTCTCTTCATCAATAAAGCAACTACCAGCTAACACTTCATCAATACTAATAGCATTACCTTGATTTCTAATAAACTTAAGTAAGGCATTTTTAAATTGACCTTCCATTGTTAATTCATATTCTGCTTCCACAATCTCTGTGGTTTCTAATAAACTATTAATCATCTCATCATAATCGTCTCTCTTTAACATTGGAGGCATACGAGTAATTGTAACAGCGCACTTTTTTCTAAACCTATGTTGGTCATAGAGTTCATCAATATTTAAAGTAATTCTTTGATCTCCTACATTTAAATGAAAAATACTTTCATCACCATTTCTAAACATAACCATATTTTTTAATTCAGCACCGACTGAGTTTTCTCCAATACCAAACTTACGGATTTTACATTTACTTTTATTACAAAAAGAACACATAGGTTGGTCTTTACATTTATATCCCCAATCTTTTTTCTCTGATTGTTTTACAATCTTTTCTATTTGTTTAGGAGGTAGAGGAGAGGGAAAATACTTATGATGAAACTCATAAATCTTTTGTTCAAATTCATCTGGCCATTTCTTTTTTGCGTAAACTGCATATTGAAATAAGAAATTATCTCTATTGCCAGATTCAACATGACCATTCTCATTAATATAAGCTTCAATACAAAAAGGTGCATCAAAGAATTCTGACTTTTCTTTTGTAACTTTTAATTTTTTAAACTCTTCGATAGTAAGAGATTTTTTTTCTACTTCTTCTAAAAACTTATCAATGCTCATAGCATTGCCTTCATCATCATAAGCATATCTAGTAGAGTAATTATTACCATTATGATAAGGAAGATTTAAAAAGTTTCCTACATCACCTCGTTCTTTATCTAAGACGGCCTGCTTAGGAAAAATTTCACAATCACCATGACCAATAGAAGAAGCTATCTCAGACATTTTTTCTAAAACTAATTTCGCGGGAGCATATTCTTTTAAAAAGACAAAGATGTGAGCACCTCCACTTTTTGACCTAGCAACAATAAACGGAAGTTTTTTTTTATTTAATTTTACAACTAACGCTTTATGGTCAAGGGGATAGGTGTCCACATCAATACATCCCCAACGGCAAGTGGAGTCATCGGTGATAGGGATAACGCCGAAACTCGGATACTTGCCATCAAGGTGGTCTAGCCAAAGCTGATCAACGACAGGTTTTTTGGTAATAAAAGCTTTACCTGTTTCCTTGCCATCTTCCCGTTGATCTTCTTTAATAAATTGACCGTAGGCTCGGTCTAAACCAAAAAAGATCTCTTTAAATTTTGAGACCCTTGAATCCATTTAGAATGGTATGTCCCCTGACATTTGATCAGATTCTTCATCATACTTAGGTTTAATTAAACCTTTTCTAATAGACTCATTAAAGTCGCTCGCCATTTCAAAAGTATTATCATCAGTGATAAATTCTTTTTTATCTAGCACCCAACCAAACCAAGAACCTTTTGAGTTTGTTTGTTTTGTAGTTGTAAGGTGATAAATTCTGTACCACGAAGGAGCTAAGAACATTTTTTTACTCGTAGGATTTTGAATGAACTCATTCTTTAATCCATAAGCCCATGCTCTAGCAACCTTTAATTGAGTTGATTTCATAGAGATAATTGCTGGTTTAGGAAGACCATCTTTATCTAAAATGAGTACATAAAAGTTTGCACTCTCTTCTAAATAATTACCTGATGGCAATCTAAATTTACCGTCATCTCCACGCACTGCGTCTGTAGGTTTATTCTGTGCTGAAAAAATATTTACAGGAGCACTTGAACCAATACCTCGGTCCTCCCACTCAAGCCATACTTTATCATAGCCACACACTATAACGTCAAAGCCCTCATTCCCTTTCCACATTTGATGTGGTGGAATAGAATTCATAATCATTCCTGGTCTAGCATTTTCTAAAGAGTCTAGTTCAGGAGAATTACTTGCCAAGATTTTTATTCTTGGGGTAGCCATGTCGTCTGTAGTAATCGTCTCGAGTCCCGCACCACCTAAATTCTCTAAATGTTGTAGAGTCTCAGGAGATAGGACATTGCTTGCTGCTTTAGTCGTAACAGCGCCGTTTGTCTTTTTTTGTTCTTCTGTCATTATTTTACCTTTCGCTCGATTTTTACTTTTTTAAATGTATAAACGCCAAACTTTTCTTGAATATCAGATGTCATCGAGCCTTTCTGTATCTGCTCATCGATAAGTTTAGCAAGTGTATTCCAAGGCACTTGTTTTTTATTGGTTGGGTGAAGACCTTTATCTTCTAACTCAGCCATTATATTCCGTGCATCGGATTCTTGACCACGACCAAAGGTAAGAACAACATCATTCTTAATGACATCGCTCAAGTTATTTTGATCTAACCAAGAAAAACAAAAATCTTTATTCTCCTCTGTAATGTTAGATCTCAATTGATCTTTGATCACGACCTTACTTCCGTCCGTTAAAGTTAAGGACGAAACTCCAGCATTTTCAAAAAAGCTTGGGATCACTTCGTTCTCTAATTGGAACTCACGATCTTTTAGTTTTTTTACTTCTGCTTCTTTGTCAGTGATAGTTTTTCGAACCATATCTAGTTCATTACATGCTTCACCAACGTCAGAAACTTGTGTGCTATCTAAAGTATTTAACTTAGATTGCTCATACGCTTTATCTAGTAGACCCATATTCTGTAGCCCTCCTTAGGCTAATTCTATTATTATAGGAATATATATAGACTGTTCTCTATCCCATTTCAAGACTTTAAATTTATTATTTGTCTTTTTTGCTGCAACTGTACAACAAATCCCAATTAATACGGGGTCTCCCATCAATAATAAAAAGTCTTCACTTGTAAAATCTTTTAGTTTTTGTTCCACAATTCCGACAAAACGAATAGAATTTACTTGAACTTGTCTTGGATTTTCAAATAAAACTGTAGGTGTTCCAAATCTTTCACAATCAGAAACATCTCTGTATCCACCCATCTTAGTTTTTTGATTAGTCGTTATAAATACTTTTGTCATGATTCTTCACTTTCTCTTATTTAAAATATAAAAATAAAAAGAATTTGCAAGAATATAATTTATTTGATATAAAGATTTTAGAATTAAATTTTAGAAAGAGTAAATATGTACCCAAACTTTAAAACAAAACCATTCGATCATCAGCTCCAGGCATTAGGTTGTAGCTGGGACAAGACTAATTTTGCCTATTTTATGGAAATGGGAACAGGTAAATCAAAAGTATTGCTTGATAATATAGCTATGCTTTATGATCAGAAAAAAATTAACTCCGCTGTAGTCATCGCTCCTAAAGGAGTCTATAGAAATTGGGAAAGATTAGAAATACCTATTCATTTACCTGATCATATAGAAACAAGAGTCACTACTTGGGTTGCTCCAAGTTCTAGAACAAAAGTAGATACTAAAAATATGGAGGAGCTTTCAAAAACTTTTCAAGGTTTAGATATTTTCTTAATGAATATAGAGGCTCTATCCTCTAGACCCGCTGCTGAGTATCTAGCTAGGTATTTAAACTCTACTAACTCTATGCTAGCTATTGATGAGAGTACAACCATTAAAAGTAATACGGCGGGAAGAACAAAAAATATTTTAAAAGCTGCTAAGTTTGCGAAGTATCGTAGGATATTGACAGGGTCTCCTGTTACTAAAAATCCTATGGATCTGTATACTCAATGTCAGTTTTTAGATGAAGACCTCTTAGGCTTTAGTTCTTATTGGGCTTTTAAATCTAGATATGCGATTGAAGTAAAGAGACATACAGGCTCTCATTCTTTTAGTCAGCTTGTGGGTTTTAGAAACTTAGAGGAGTTATCTAAAAAACTTTCCGCTTTTTCTTATAGAGTTCTTAAAGAGGATTGCTTAGATCTTCCTCCTAAGATTTACACAAAAAGAATTATTGAATTAACGGCAGAACAAAAAAAAGCCTATAACGATTTATCTTCTTTCGCTATTACAGAACTTAATAAAGATCAGCTTTCGGTAACGAACAGTGTAACTTTATTATTAAGGCTTCATCAAATTACTTGTGGTTACTTAGCCTCGGACGACGGCCCACTGCAACCTTTGAAAAACAATCGTATGACAGAACTCTTAGAGGTACTAGAAGAAGTAGAAGGTAAAGTAATCATCTGGGCAAACTACAGGTATAATATTTTTGATATCGAAAAAGAATTAAAAAAGAAGTATGGCGATGAAAGTGTTGTAACTTATTTTGGTGATACCAAAGATGGTGACAGACAAGACATTGTAAAATCTTTTCAAGACCCGGAAAGTCCTGTGAGATTTTTTGTAGGTAATCAACAAACAGGTGGCTATGGTTTAACTTTAACGCAAGCACATACTGTTATTTATTATTCTAATAACTATGACTTAGAAAAAAGAATTCAGTCTGAAGATAGAGCACATCGTATCGGACAGAAAAACAATGTTACCTATGTGGACATCATCTGTGAAGGAACAGTAGATGAAAATATTGTTAATAGTCTTCGAGGGAAAATAGATTTAGCCTCTCAGTCCCTTGGAGAAAAATTAAAAGAGTGGTTAATAGAAAGTAGAAAAAAGAAATGATAAGAAAAAACTATTACTTTGCTT
>Ga0222675_1000417_pt1 | contig 16589 bp, 22 predicted proteins | sample AntAcemetagen868_FD_179818 | JGI IMG/M metagenome (GOLD analysis project Ga0222675, IMG submission 179818) | Saline water microbial communities from Ace Lake, Antarctica - #868 | ecosystem: Environmental > Aquatic > Non-marine Saline and Alkaline > Saline | place: Antarctica: Ace Lake...
TGACCTATCTAAACACTTCGCCAAAGTACTTATTGATGACGCTACCGAAGTAGTAGGAGATAACCCTGAAGACCAAGTAAAATATCTTGATTGGAGAATAGAGCAGTCGGGAATGTGATAAACCCTAGAAGAATGAAGACCCGACCGAAAAGAATTAAACTTTCAATTATTGACTCCTTCACAGGAATTCAGTTAGTGACTTTAGATGCTCCTTATGATCCAGTTAAATGTATGAAAGGGCAGTATCGGAAATGGGTTAGTTATCAAAAGAAAGGCTCTATGAGAAACCTATGGAAACATCTAGGCATACTTCACGGAGAACCAATGCTTAAAATCACTTTAACCCCTTAAAAACCTTAAACAGTAGAAAGCATGAAGACGCCGACACAACGGTTAGTATAAGACCCATTTTTTCTATGGGTTTTATACATTGTTAAATACTTTTAATTATGAATTACAGACTACTACTTACAGAAATGCTAATAGACTACAAGGAAAGAAGAGCCCTTACTAAATGCGGAAAAACCTTTAAGGTTTACACGGAAGTGATTAAAGACTTAACATTAGCATTAGACATAGAGCCAAATATGCAACAGACCCTTAATGAAGCGAAAAGCATAATTAATTGTTTGTAACCACCAAGCTAATAGTCGTTTTTTAATGGCTATTAGCAAATTTTAGCGAGCGTTTCAATGCTCTAAACGATCCTTTTTTCTACCAGCCCAATAATCCAGAAACCGAATAATATTTTGTGAGGACTGCGGATATCGGGCGCAGATCCTCCCGATATCGGCTGGCCATCTGCTCATTTCACCAGCCGCGCCAAATATTATTCTGAAAAAAACGAAACTCGCGTCAGCGCGTTTCTCCTCATTCCTTTGTTTCTCTGTTCATTGAGAGAGTCACAGAGCGCCACAAACGAAGCCAGACGCGCCAGCGCCTGGCTTTCTTTTATATACCATCCCTCCAGAGATCTCACGCCAGAAGTCACCCAAGTCCTAAAAAATTAGGAGTTTTCGATCCCATTCGGCCAAATGGCGTTTCAAAGCCTCCATCCCCTCCAAAACCTTTTTACAACTACAAAATTGTAACTCTGTAACTTTGATTGTAAACGGTTGATAATTATTGGGTTATAGGTTACAATTATTCTTTTAAATAGAATGTGGTTACAAAAAGAATGTAACTTATAGGCCACTCTTCAAAAGGTTACAAAACGACCAATAGGCAAAAAATAGGCTGTTTCAGTCATTTGTAACGACTCAAAGATCTCATTTTCAACGATTTAACCTCCATTAGTTACAAGGTTACAGAGTTACAAAAAACTAGGGCGAAATTTGGCTAGTCAGAACATAAATAATAATTTATTCGGATTCCGTATATTGAAGAAAACCGCGTTCAATGACTGTAAACACCGAAATTAAGGATCCGATTCTGAGACGATATCTGGTCCATTTGTCACAACATTCAGAAGGATCCATCCATAAAATCAGCCGAGAATCTGATTTCGGAAAATACGTCACGAGTCTGGTCAAATATTCAAATGAACCAGTCAATCAAAACCTGGAGAAAGATGTGATCACCTTCCGCCTCCCGAAGTCCAGGAGCTTGATCAGTGCTGAAAATTATCATCTATACATCAAAAAAGAGGACCAGCGCAAAATTGAGGACTTTTTGAAAGCAACTTTCAACCTGGACGCTGACAGATATTTTCTCCAGGGACTCCGTCAAGGGTTTCAACACAAAGAGATCTTCGAAGCCTTTATCATCGAGAGAGAAATGACGGATCTCATGCCAGACAATGAGCGCCTGAAAAAAAGGATCTATCGCCAGAGCTTGAATGATGTTCATGGTATGGTCAAGAAATTATGTCGATCGGCCCGGTTGAGAAATCTCGAGATTCAGACAAATATCAGAGGCCAGCTCATCAACTAAAAAAACTTATAAATACGGCAAATTCAGCTCCAAAAGCATAAACCACCAAAAACAAAAACAATGATTCAAAAAAATAGCATCATCACAAAAGCCGAATATTCGAAAATCTCTGACGTCACATCATACATCGAGAGCGCTGACGGAACGGCAGTCATCCAGGGATCATTCAATGAGATCTCAATGATCAAATCAGCCAATTCAACCGCGACTCATTCACAGCGCACGGAAAGCGCTGGAGAGGTCCATCTAGTAACTGGAAACCTAAAACTGAAAACTGATTTTGAAATCCAGGAGCCAGTCATCCTCAAACTCAGCTTTGAAAACGGTGACGTCTTACTGATTGGATCCCTTTCGGCTGAGGTTTTTTTCACCAGAACGAACAATCGAGATCAAAAAAACCTCGGTTTTGAGTTTGTGAATGATCAAAAACCATTTAAAACCGCTTGATTCCGTCCTTTATAGTACGATTTGAGGTTTTTATCATTGTACTATATGAAGAACAGAAGACTCGCTCCAGATTGGTCGGCCAAATTGATGACCGCTGTTTCAAATCCTCAATGGCTACTCGAGGGAAATATCGCTCAGAATGTCTTGTTCAATCTGCTCCAGCTGGCAGAGGGCAAATCAAATCCAGAACTCAACGCACTCGCTGAAATCGATCAGCCGGTTCCTGTTTGTTATCTGGATGAGAGCTCCTCAGAATATTTCGATCTGTCGGAGGCGCCTGACGGCATCACGGCAGTCATTCCGTTAAAAGGAACGATGTTAAAATATGGTACATATTATCATTATGGGACCACTGAAATCGCTCAAATGATTCTCGAGGCGGCTGGATCTGACAAGGTTGTCGCTATTGTGATCGATGCCGACTCTGGAGGAGGCCAGGTCTCCTCGATCGCTCCGATTCATTACGCGATCAAATACGCTCAATCTCTCGGTAAACCAGTTGTCGCAAGTGCTGACATTTCAGCCTCTGCCAATATTTACGCCATCGCGGCATGTGACGCCATCATCGCAAACAACAACATCTCATCATCTTTCGGATCCATCGGAGTGATGGTCAGTTTCTTTGACATGAATCCATATTATGAAAAGCTCGGAATGAAATATCATGAGATATATCCTGACGAGAGCTCAGAAAAAAATCAGATCTGGCAGAAAGCGAAAAACGATGACTATGAAGCCATCAAAAAAGACTTTCTCTCTCCTCTCGCCATAAAATTCCAAGATGATATGAAAGTTTTCCGCGCTGGAAAACTAAACCTGGACCGACCGGATATCCTCAAAGGGATCATGTTGTCAGCTGACGAAGCGATGGCCGAAGGGTTGATCGATATTGTCGGAGATCAAAAAACTGCGCTCAATCACGCGCTCGAATTAGTACAAGTCAATAAATTTTTATCAAACCGTTAATCGATCCCAAATGAAAAAGATTCAAATGATGGTTCTCGCGCTGTTAGGCATTCAGGCATTCTCGGAAGAGGATGGCAAAGTCTCAATGACGGAGGATCAAAAAACCAAAATTAAAACAGTCTATGGACAAGCGTTCCTGGACAAATTCAGCGCTGAGCTGGCAACCTCGGAAGAGGAGACCACTCCGGACGCTGTTGAGGCGTTAGTTTCCGCGATCACTGCTCATAATACGGCAGTCATGCAGCAAACCATCGCTTTGAACGCTACGCTGACAAATCAGGTCAACGCTCAAGCGCTAAAAATCACTGAGGCCACTGCTCAAATCGCCACGCTTTCAGCTGGTCCAGAGGATGACAATCTCCCGGAGCTGGATGCTAGTCTTCCACGCGCTGAGGGTGTTCCGTCTGTGATGAGCCGAAAGGATCTGAAAATGGCCGCTTATGCTGACATTAATCATTTCATGAAAAAGGGCGTCATGAATGCCGTTGACGCGGCAACGATTGACGTTGCGGATCTGGCGACAGAATTCGGAACATATTTGTCACAAAACAGCAACAACATCGAGCTCATCTCGACAATGTTCCAGGGTTTCACCTCTGCCGGAATGTTCACCTCTAAAATGGGAACGACAGAATGGAGAGCTACTCAGGCACTGATCACATCAGTCTCTCAGTCGTTTACGTCAAAATGGACTCCAGCTGGTCAGACACAATTGCGTCCGCTCGCTGTGAAAAACAGACGTCATAAAATCAACATGCCAATCATTCCAGCGGATGTTCTGGAGTCGTATGCGATGCACATGTATGACGAAGGGTTGAGCATTGATCAAATGCCTATTACTCGTTATATCTGGAATGAGTTGATTTATCCTCAATTGATGCAAGACATCGAGACGCGAATGATCTGGAAAGGGAAATTCATTGATCCGGGAGCTGTTTCAGCTAACGATCCAGGCAAACCAGCCGAGGATTCAATGGATGGAATCGAATCGATTCTTGCTGACAATGCTGCCAATGGAAACGCGGACAATATCAATTTCTTTGACGGAGGCGCGTTTGATTACGCAACGGCAACAGATGACGAGGTTCTCGCTTTTGTTTCTCAATTCGTTGATTATATCACGCCAGTTTTCAGACGCCAGGCGATGAATGTTCACTGTTCTCACGAATTTTGGAAGCGATACAAAATCGCCTACAAAAACAAATTCGGAGCTGGTTCAGGCACAGAGAGCTCGACATTCGGTTCAGACAGAATCGATTTCAGCAACCAGGTTCTCCAGGTTGTTGACGGAATGTATGGATCCGGGATCCTATTCGCGACACCGAAAATCAATTTGATCAAGCTGAGACACAAAAATGAGGCGCCTCGCGTCATCAATGACGTGCAAAAAGTTGATTATGAGGTTCGTTTATTCGGTGAATACTGGCTCGGAGCTGGTTTCGCTTATGGTGAGGCCGTTTTTGCATTCGTTCCAGATGGTTACGATCCGAAAGCGATCATCACTGGTCAATTCGGAGCATCAACAGACTATCAACAGTTATATGTTACGTCTGGCTCTGGTTCTGCTGGAGGTGGAGTTTAAATCATTTAATCGCTCCGGGCCTCAGCTCGGAGTAATTTTCCACTATTAAAAAACAGTAAAATGTCAGAAGTAAGTATCAGAAAAGGAAATAACGCTGGCGCGCCAGTGGCAAAAGATAAAGAGGTCATCTTCATTCCTTATAATGCCGTAGATCTCGCACAGTTTCCAACCAGAGACGCTCGAGGAGTGCTCATCGCTGGAAATATCGTTCTGGTAGCGAATGCCGCTGCAATAGGAATCGAAGTGACTCAGAAACAAATCGATCGAAAAGACACGCCGGAGGGCGAGGATGATGCGATGGGAGTGATTCAGGAGGTAAGCGTTGAACATCCAGGCGATTCGCTTGAGATTAACGAGTTTTTGCAAAACAACCTAGACGCTGAGGGCTTTGTCATCACGCGAGGATGCTCAAACAGTTCAGCAACAAGGTTGCACGGTACGCCATGCAATCCAGTAAAAGTCTCTTATGAAGAGGGCGACAACAATGACGGACGCAAAAAATCGATCAAGTTCACATCGGTCCAGCGCGGTCAATACAAATCAGCTCATTATACTGGCGATTTGCCAACGTTGGAAGATTACAACGATGGATCAGCCGGTGGCGGAGTCTAATATTTTTGAATCCCTGGATTAACCGTCCAGGGATTCTTTTTTTTTAACCCAAAAAACAGCAAAATGAAAAAATATTCAGAAGAGGAGCTCAAGAAAAGCTCATTCACTAAAAAGCAAATGGCCGAAGCGCTTCTCATGGTGCAAGCTGATCTCGAAAGCATGAACAAAGCTCAGGCCGTCACAATCGAAAAGAACGATTCAGGAATTGAGGTCGATTTATTAGGAACTCCGCCTGGGATCGGAACGGTTGTCATTCCTTACTGTGCCGCAATGGCAAAGGGCGAAGAGTTACTCTTTGCGGTTCGCGCCTGGGAAAAGTCTCTTGATTCAATTGAGAAAATAGTGATCATCGGAGATCGTCCAGATTTTGAGGTTTCTGATCTGGTCCATGTGATCGAGTTCGAAATAAAATCTGACAATCCTCAGGTCGATATCGCTCACAAATTACAGGAGGCCATTTTGTCCGATGAGATCCCTGAGAATTTTATCTGGTCCAATGATGATATTTATCCACTCAGACCGATGAACGAGGGCGCGATAATGCTGCCAACAGCAAACGGACCTCTCCTGGCGTCTGGAGATTCTCGAGTTTATAATCTCAACAGGAAACGGACCATTTCAGCCCTGACAAAAGCTGGCCTGAGCCGCTTTGATTATGCAACTCACACTCCGGTAATATTCAACAAAAAGGAGCTGGCGATTGTGTTGTCAGAATTCGATTGTCTGGCCGAGGGTCATTTGATCTCCTCATTGTATTTCAACCGCTTACACGCTGGAGCTCATCCGTTCATTGTTGACAATTCAAAAACTGGTCAGGGCGAATATATTGTCAGCGTTTACAAACCAGGGATCTCACCAGAGGCGCTTGAGGGTTACTGTTCCAGGAGATTGTTTCTGAACAACAATGATCGCGGCTGGTTGCCGGTTAAAAAATACCTCGAATCTAGATTCAATAAGAAATCAAGATTTGAAGCATAAACGACAATTCATTTTGTTTGTTGAGGGCGGAGCGAATCCAGAAGAGGGTCTCCGCCTTTTTTCGTTGATCTTTGGCGCAGATCATCCATTTCTCATTTTAGCGTCAAAGAAACATCCAGCAACAAACCGCGCGCTCATCGATAAGATGGCCGATCATTTCAGCGTCAAGCTGGTCTCCGGGCCACCAAAAAAACAACCATCACCAGGCAAACCAGCCGCGCCAGATCCAGATCCGCCAGGATCTTTCGCTAAGCCAGCCAGAAAGCCGCTCAGAGCGGAGTTCGCCTTTCTCGATGACTCAGAATGCCCGGTTCAATTAAAAGCGCTCATAAGCGATAAAATCACCGCGAATCGGAGGTATATCGCTGCACATGATCAGCTGTTCAATTGCACAAGTAAAGCCGAGGAGTTCGCCACTGTCAAAGAGCTGGTCGAAAACATGATCGAGAATCGGAAAATTTATGAAGAGCTCAAATATTACCAGGACCATCGAACCATCCTCGGGATCCATCCCATTTTTACGGAGTTCAATGAGCTGAAAGAGATTGACGAACTCAGTGCGATCGAGCTGGCAGAGAAAAAACAAAAACTCGATCGAAATATCTGGAGAGTCAAAGATGAAATCGAAAAGAACAAAAAACCTCACCTCAGAATCGAGCGCGAAGCCAGGCGCGCCAAACTAGAGCGACAACGAAACGAGACCATCAGACTCATCAAACTCCATAAAAATCAAAAGTGAGCTCCGTCAGATCCTCGCCAGTCCTTTATTTTTTAACCGTCACAAACTACTTTCGAATATGGAATTGATGCTCGACATGCACTTTGATGAGGACCAGATCAAAGAGATCGAACGCCTGGCCGCGCTCGGTTATAGTCTGGAGAAAATGGCCATTTATTTCAACCAGCCGCTCAAACTATTCAAGGCGCAAGCCAGCCAGCCACCAGAGGAGATCAATCGTCTGGCCTATCACATCCAGCGCGGAAAGCTCCGCTCCATTGCTTTCGAAGACATGAAAGTTCTGGAGAAAGCCGAATCCGGAAACGTGGCCGCCTCTCAACAGCTCATCAATATAAAACGAGACAGATCCTGGTCCATCTCCAGGGCCGCGCTACTCCAGGGACCAGATCCGGAAACATTCAAACGCCTCGAGGACTATTTTTTGAACATTGGAGATCCTCTGAATGATGATGAGGAAATATATTTCGATTCATTATATATAATGATCGGCCTATACAGGAAGCACGGCAAACAGCACTCGATTGACTTTTTCATCAAGCGATACAAGCTCAGGCCAGCGCGCGCGAGACAAATGTTCGAAGAGGCGATCAATCTGTTCTATATTGATAACAGCATAGACAAAAAAGCATATCGCAACCACTACGCGGACCAACTGGAAGAGGTGGCACATCACATCAAATCAAACATCAGAAACTCTCAAGACGCTGAACGATTCGCCAAACTGATCAAGGAGATCTCAATCCTCCGTCAGCTGGACAAAGAGGATCCGCCATCGCTGCCGGCTGAGGCATACATGAAGCCAATCCGGATCCATTCTCTCGATCCGACTGTGATCGAGCTCCCAGCGGTCAACAGACACGAACTGGCGCGCCAAATCGATGAGGATCTCGAGATCCCTGAAAAAGACAAACTCAGACTCAAAAATGAGGCACTGATTGAACCGTTTAACTTTATCGAAAGACTCCATGAGCTCCAGGAAGAAAGTCAGGACCAAAAGTCCTAATGCTCAAACCGTTTTAACCAACTGGCTCGCGCAGATCTCGACCATGTTGATGACTCGTTTTTGTTATTTGGTGTTAGGCCGTTCCTCCTCAAAAACCACTGAATTCCATGTTGAGCGCTTAATCGAAATCTTTTATGACATGCCCGGGGCTCCGGCTTGCTGGGTCTCTGACACTTATTCCAACCTACAAAAAAACGTCCTCCCGTCACTCATGGAGGGCCTGGAGCGGAAAGGATATAAAAGAGATTTGCACTATGTACTCGAGAAACAGCCGCTGGAATATTCTGAGGCCGAAAAAGGAAAGCTCCCGAAATGGTTGAGAGATAATTTCTGGAAACCTCACAACCAGCTCGCCACCTACAAACACACCATGATATTTTTCACTGGATTCAACATCAGATTCGGATCCCTGGACCGTCCGGCCTCGCTGGCTGGTCCGTCTTATGTTCATATTTTTGGCGATGAGGTCAAATATTTCAAAGAGCAAAAAATCCTCAACCTCCAGAAAGCGGTCAGAGGCTACAAACAGCAATTCGGAAACTCTGTTTTCTATCGTGGGCACACCTTTACGACCGACATGCCAAATCCTCAAAACGTTGGCGAATATGACTGGATATTGTCTCGAGGTAAGGACATGAAGCCAGAGGCGATCAATCGCGTCTTAAAAGCTGCGATCATCGTGAACCAGGCGGCTCAAGAATTTGCAGCGGCAAAAGAAGCCGGAGACAATGAACAGGCGGCAAAGAAAAAAAGGACTTATGAGCGCTGGGTCGATCGCTGGAAGCTGGCTCGGATATATAAGGACGCACACCGGTTTTTTTTTATCGCGTCATCTTATGTCAATGTTGATTATCTAAATCTCGAATGGTTCGAGGATGCGATCAAGGACTCTCAAGGAGATCTAAACACTGCCGTCCTGAGCATCAAAAACTCGCTCAGCTCTGGCGATCGATTTTATGCAAATTTAACCGATCGGAATTTCTACAAGAACGGATCAAATCCAGCTTATGACGATGTTTTTTCGCTCACTAAAACGGAAGACTGTCGGATCCTACACAAATTAAATCGGAATCAAAAAATCGAGATCGGCATGGATTTCGGGAACATGATGTCAATGGCCATCGCTCAGACAATAGGCCGCGAAACGACCGTTCTGAAATTCATGTACACGCTTTCGCCAGAATGGATCCGTGACGCTGCAGACAAATTCCTGGAATACTTTGAACCACACCAGGAGAAATATATTGAAATGTACTATGACCGGGCTGGAAATAACCTGAAAAAAGCCGGCCAGGACATGGCCAGCCAAATGAAAGAGGCCCTGGAGTTCTATATCACAGAAGACGGCCACAAAAAGCCGACCGGATGGCGCGTCAAGCTCATGTCAGTCGGTCAAGGAAACATCGGCATCAATGAGGAATACAATTTCATGATGGAACTCATGGCAGAAACACACCCAAAACTCCCGAAACTCCGCCTCGACTTTTTTCAGTGCAAGGAGTTGAGATCCTCTCTCCAGATGGCGCCAACGGCAAAAAACAAGCGAGACCAGATTGTCAAGGATAAAAAATCGGAGAAACTGCCGATCCATCGTTTGCCAATGGAATCGACCAATCCATCAGACGCGCTCAAATACCTAATGATGAGAAAACAATGGAGAGCGCTGGTCAAAAGAAACCAACCGCGCCAGACAGGATCTGTTTCCATTCGTTGATGTCCTTTTTTTAAATAGATCTATTGGTCAGATTGTAGTCTCTTAAATAAGAAATGAACAAAAGTTCAAAATCAAATTCAAGAATGAAACAGTTTCTCACACTCGTGATCCTGTTGGCAATAGTTGTCAGCTGGTCACCGCCAGAAATTCAAGCTGAAACAGGCGAAACCATACATCAGCAAACTTTTGACCAGGCTCCAGTTGTCATCGATTTCATTGAGATCGACTTTGTGATGGCCGAAAATGATGGCATCGCTGTCGCGTCTCTCGAAAGGATCTATTTTTTCACGAATGGCGAAAGCCTGACAGACTTGTCAAGAAATGCCGAGCACTGGCGCGATTATGCGATGACCAGGCCCATATTTGACAAAGCTGACTCATTGAATAAAACCTCAAGACTCATTCGACCTTTCGATGATGACTGGCTGTTGTCACATGATGGCAATCTGTTGACATTAAGATCTCCAGAAGAAGAACACAGCTGCTTCTTTCTTTTCATCCCAGACCAGGCAATCTTTATTCAGCCGGACATCGCTCCGACCGGATGCCGTTCCCTGGCGCAATAGTTAGTTCAAATCAATCCCGAAAAGAGGCTCAGAAATGGGCCTCTTTTTTTTGTCCTTTCTCTGGAGCTCCGTTCAAACTAAATTTAATAAAACACGAAAACATGCACACAATCGAAATCATGGTTCATTTCAAAAAAGCGATCATCGCGGCCATAATCTCCGGAGCTGCCGGAATCACAGATCTCATCTTTGAACCAGAATATTATATCATTCTGGACTATTGGCTCGGGATATTAATCAAAATCATCGGTGGGGCCGCTGGTATTTATTCAATTATAGAAGTCCGCAAAAAGTCGAAAAGCTATGATAAAAAACAGAATGATCTTGATCAAAAAAACCAGCTGTATCCGGGGCGCACTGGAGATATATCTGAGGGTGACAAAATTGTCCAGGACAAAACTGAAAAGAGTAAAAAAAATCTATAAAATAATTCGATAAAATGGCAGATTTCATTCCAGCATTCGAGAAAACGATGACCTATGAGGGCGGCTTTGTGCTCCACGAAGTCAAAGGAGACAGAGGTGGCCTCACCTTTGCCGGCATCGCTGAAAACTTTCATCCAGATTGGCTCGGCTGGCCGATCATTAAACAACACGGAGCTGAGGATATGCGACTCACTCCTCTGGTCAAAGAATTCTATAAATCGAAATTCTGGGACCTCATGAAAGGCGATGAGATCTGTGATCAAGAAATTGCCGAAAACATCTTTGATTTTGGCGTTAATGCTGGAATGGGAACCAGTGCAAAGATCGCGCAAACGATCGCTGGAGTAACGCCAGACGGTGGCATCGGACCAGTATCTGTCCGGGCCCTCAACCAGCTGAACGGAGATGATTTCTCCGCTGCCATGTTCATCCTCAAGGTTGACAGATATTCTCGAATAGTTAATCGAAACCCGTCTCAGGCCAAATTTCTCCGAGGATGGGTCAATCGCTCACTCAAAATTTTAAAATCATGAACATTCCATTCAAAGCCATACTGGGAGGCGCCACCGAGCTCCTCGATGTATTGACCACCACAAAAGAAGAGGAACGCGCTGCCGACCTGGAGGAAAAGAAACTCGAGCATGAGGCGAACATGGGCCAGATCCAAACCAATCAGATCGAGGCCAAACATAAAAGCATCTTTGTCGCTGGCTGGAGACCAGCTGTCGGCTGGATCTGCGCGATCGCTGTCGGTTATCAGTTTATCGTTTATGATATTTTTTCATGGATCTGGTCCATCGCTATCGCCTCCAATTGGATGAGCGACACAATGACACCACCGCCACACCTGGACACCGCTCAGCTCATGGAGCTGCTGTTTGCGATGCTAGGAATGGGAGCGCTGAGATCCTATGACAAAACCAAAGGAATCAGCACAGAGAACATTCCAACAGTCTCAGCAAAAGAAAACCGCCTCACCAGGCGATTGAATAAAATCAGATCTAAATCCTGAAACTATGTTCGGAATCATCAGATACGTCACAGGAATCACAGAATCCATCATCGGAGGAGTTGTCGGCCCGGTTGTCGGAATTACAGTCGTCACCATTCCAGAAACGCTCGGAATCACGAAGGAAATGGCCCTCGGCAACCGATCGATCCGGGTTGTGAATCGTATGAGAAAATCATTGAATTCTACAAATAGAAATGACAGTTTTTGAAGCCGTGAACAAAATGAGACAAATGACCAGCGATCGCCAGCCGTTCTCATTTTCTTTCATGAGCTACAATCGCGACAAACAGACCTCCGAAGGGATGGTCCAGGTTGAGAACGCGAAACTGATTGACAAAAAAACCAACACGCCAGAGGATGATTTGAGAGAGAGATATTTCGACTATGACAAAGCCGGGATCCGGACTTTTTATATCGGATCCCTCATGACGTTCCAGGGTAAAAAATTGATAATAAAATGACAGCAATCAAGAAAATCGGAAAAGAAATCAGAGCGGCTCAGACATCAGTCGGAACGCTCCTAATGGACTCAAACAACTATCCAACCGGAGACAGTTTCGAATTCGACACACGGACCGACTGGGAGGCTGACAGCCAGGTCGTCCAGGGAAAGAGGGTTGTTCCTTATGGCGTCAATAATCAGCTGCCAATTGATATCCGGAATCTCATGGACGACAACAACCTCGCGCCAGGGATCCTCGAAAGAGAAAAGGGTCTTTTGTATGGATCCGGTCCTCAGTTATTTGAAACAGAATTCACCGATGGCCAGTTCGTTCGGAAATGGGTTGATGATGAGGAGATCTGGTCCTGGTTAAATTCATGGGATTTTGGCCGTTTTGTTGATATGGCGCTGACCGAATTCAAGTATCTGAAAGGAGTTTTTGTCAAATATTACAGAAACAAGGGCGCCAGAATTGGAGCCGAATCAAAGATCACGGAGCTCAAAGTTGTGCCAGGTACTGACGCGCGGCTCGGCTGGCCAGAGACTGGAGGAAAACAGCTCGAGAATGTGACGAAAATTTTCACTGGAGACTTTGAAAACAACTGTCAACAGGATGGCGTCATCACTTACAATGTTTTTAATAAGCGCGCGCCTTTCAAATTCGGAGTTTCAATCGGATATCATAATTCGTATAGCTTTGGCCGTTCGTTCTATTCGCTGCCGTCTATGTATCAAACCAGGAACTGGATCTCTCGAGCAAATGACGCGGTTGATACGATCAAATATTTTCAGGATAACGCCATCAATGCAGCTTATCAGATCATTTCTCCGGCTGGTTATTGGGACCAAAAACTCGAAAAACTCAGAGAGGATCATCCTGGCAAAAGCGAAAAGGAAATCGACTCGCTCATGGAGGGCCTCAAGGATGAGACATTCAAAAACATCTCGAAAGTTTTATCCGGAAAAAGCAACGCTGGGAAATTTCTGGAGACTGTTTCCTGGTATGACGACAACAACAATAAGCAAGAATGGGAGATCAAGGCGATCGAGCAAAATTTGAAAGATTTCATCTCTGCGATGGTCCAGGTCTCCGAAAAAGCCGACAGCGCCATCACCTCCGGAATGGGACTCCATCCAGGACTGTCAAACATAATTGTCAACGGCAAATTCAACTCCGGGAGCGAATTATTGTATGCGCTAAAATTATACATGGCCAGCGATACGTCCATTCCAGAATCAGTCATTTTTGAGTCGGTGAACAATGCGATCGCGGCCAACTGGCCAAACAGCAAAAAGCGCCTCGGGTTCTATCATCCAGCGGTCAACAAAGAGTCAGAAGTCTCACCAGATAAACGAGTAAAAGAAACTTTATAATCATGCTATTCAACCAGGGAAACACCAAAGGAGAAATCGAAATCAAAACGCTTACCGGCAGCTATTACGCGAACAACGATTTCGCGCGCATTGAGCCATTCATTGAGATCGCTGAGGACGAAATGATCGATCTCCTCGGTCAATCGCTTTATGACCACATCGAAAGCATCTACAATCCAACAGGCTCCGGATCTGCGAACGGTGGGATCCCAGAGGACGAAGAGACGCACAGCGACAAGCTCCTCAAATTATATCGAACGCCTATCGCATACAAAGCGGTAATTTTGCACAATCAAGCGAATCTGGTCAGTCATGAGGATTCTGGTCGAAAAGTGAAAATCGATTCTGACAATGAGAAAATGCCCTGGGAATGGATGCTCGACAGAGATGACCAATTGCACAGACAACTCGCTGGAAAAACCACCGATCGGCTCATCAAATTCCTGGACAAAAACAAAATTTCGGCCTGGATGAGTTCTGACAATCGGAAAGCGTCCAGATCTCAGTTCATTAATAACACCTCCGAATTCGGAAAGATCTATCCGATCGACAACAGTCATTCATTTTATTTCTCGATTCTCCCTTTCATCAAAGAGGTCCAGCGAAAGTTCATCGAACCAGCTCTCGGAGATCGTTTCGCTGACCAGCTCAGCGCGTTCGAAGCACACAACGAACAAAACACCAGCGAAAGCGGATCTGGTTCAGGATCTGGCGCTGGTGGCGTTGGCGAGTCTCTCGATCTGGCGCTCCTGGATCTTTGCCGTGATTTCATTCCGCTCCAGGTCATGGTCATGACGGTCCAGCGCAGATCTCTCCAGATATTGCCTGACTCAATCGTCCAGCAATTCAAATCAATGGTGCAATCGAGATCATCTTCTCAACCAACCACTGAAACAGTAAAGAAAGCCTGGCTGGTCAATAACGAACCGGAAGCCAGACAAGCGCTGGAAAAAATAAAAGACTATGTCAGAGCGCTCGACAATGCGCTCATCGATCGCGAATATTTGCCAACAAATTCGGCTGACAATAATTTTTGTAGAACGTAGTGACGACAATTGAGATCCCAGATCGAGACCTCCAGATCCAGGTCCCCTCAGACTGGTCGGAAATGACTCCGGACCAGCGATCATTCTGTCTCAACCGGGCCATCATGCTCAGCGATGGCCAGATCGAGTTTGGATCCTTTCTGGTTGAATGTTTCTATAAACTCACAGATCTCCAGCGCTCAGTCACATCCATAATCAAAGAAAGGATCGCTGGTCATGACGCGCTCGCGGAGAAAAATCGAAATCTCCGGATCTATGCCGAGGCCATTGTTGCGCCTATCTTTGGAATCGAGGATCCAGAGCAACAGTTCGAAATCAAATATGAATGTGTCACGCCTCCAGTCCTTGATTTCAGTCTCAGGAAAGGGCTCCAAAGAAAACAATTCATCGCGCCAGGCTCACTTCTCCAGAATTGCTCATTCGGAGAGGTTCGGGCCGCTATACTGGCGCAAAATTTATTCTTTGAGTCTAAGGACGAAAAACACCTCGATCGCCTGGTGGCCTGTTTATATAGGCCAAAACGAAAGGATCTCAAATCACTCCAGGAATCAGAGGATTTCGATGGCCATCAAAAAGAACAATTCAATCGCGATAGGATTTTATACTTGGCCACCTGGACAACAAAAATCACCAGCTGGAAAAAAATGGCTGTGCTCATGTGGTTCTCATTTTGTATTTCAGCCATCCAGTCGGAGGATCTCACCATCAACGGACGAGAAATAAACCTCTCGCACTTGTTTCCGAAAGCGGATCCGGACCATCCGCCAAAGCCTGACAAATCAGCCGCTGGATGGGATGGGATCCTCAACGCAATAGCGAAAAAACAAGTTTTCGGATCTGCTCAACAAGTTGATCAAATTGACTTTTTTGAGATCCTGTTGTTTATGTATGACGAAGACGCTGAGATCCAGCGCCTCAAGCCTAAAAACTAAAAAAATGATTTTAATCAGTGAATTAAAAAACCTTTGCGAAGAGATCCTCACCAATGACACCGCCATCAATGGCGGATTTGTTACTGTGATCGATGCCGAGAATGCAAAAAATAAACTCGCAGCGAAACCAGGAGTCATCCTGGTGGCTGCCGTTCCAACAGCCGAAGGATCCGGCCAGCTCGGCCAGAGACGAAACCGTTCAGCGCTCGTTTTCTTTGTACTCAAAAAACCGAAAAGCGATCAGAATGACGTTGATCTCCTCGAGGAGCTCCAGCCAGTGATCCTCAACCTCCAGGCATTCATTGAAGAGAAAGCCGAATCCGGTTGTGACTTTCTGCAGGAGCTCGAGCCGAATCAAATGATCATCGATCCAATCAACAACGAATTCGGAGGTCTTCATGGATGGTCAATCACGGCTGTTTTTTAGTATATTGAAACATGCAAAAAATAATGAACAGACGACAGCGCAGAAAATCCAAGACAGGCAAACCAGCCGCTCAAAATGTAAGTAAAGCCGCGAGCCTGGTTCAAAATATTGAATTCATGATCCACGCGAAAATCCTGGAGATAAAAGGAAAGGAGGTCCACATGGAGAAAGCTGTTTTCGATGCCAGCGTCAATCCAGCAAACCTTTGCAAAAATCTATTCACATATATGAGACTCGCGGACAAGATCGAAGAGAGCGCCATTCTCGACATCCTTGATCTGGAGAGCGGCCAGCTCATCGCCTCCTATTCAACAGCGTCCGGACCTGAATTTTATTGATCGATATGGAAGGAACTCAACTCAAGGAGATCTCCGGATTCAAGATCTCAAAAA
>Ga0222675_1000420_pt1 | contig 16562 bp, 18 predicted proteins | sample AntAcemetagen868_FD_179818 | JGI IMG/M metagenome (GOLD analysis project Ga0222675, IMG submission 179818) | Saline water microbial communities from Ace Lake, Antarctica - #868 | ecosystem: Environmental > Aquatic > Non-marine Saline and Alkaline > Saline | place: Antarctica: Ace Lake...
GGGGGAGGATGCCGAGTTCGAGCTGGCGTTGGTAACGGGACTCGCGGAGTTGATCCCAGCCGCCGTCGTAGCGGCCGAGGTATTTTTCCACGTCGGCTTGTTTGGCGTGGAGTGGGTAGTGGGGGGCGTTGTAGGCGACGTAGAGAAAGAACGGGCCCTCGCCGTCGGGGGTTACCTCTTCGTCGAGAAACTGCAGGGCGTAGTCGGTGATCGCGTCGGTGGTGTAGAAGTCTTCGGCGGGGACTTTGAACGGTTCGCCGTCGAGAAGGAAAGTTTCGTAACCACGGGTGCTGAGGCCGTCGAAGCAGTTGACGGCGCCGGCGAGGTGGCCGAAGTAGCGATCAAATCCCTGCTCGGTCGGTTCGCCGATGAGGTGCCACTTGCCGCTCATGAGCGTCTTGTAGCCCGCGAGGCGCAGGGTTTCGGCGAGGGTGACGGAGTTGCGGTAGCGGCCTGGTGAAGGTGGCTTCGGGGAAGTAGCGGCCGGAGAGGAGGGTGGCGCGGGTTTGGGAGCGCTTGGCGACGTTGTAGAACTGACGCAGCCGAAGTCCGTTGGCGGCGAGTTGGTCGAGGTGCGGGGTTTCGATCTCGCCGCCGTAGGGACCGATGTCGGAGAATCCGAGGTCATCGGTCATGATCAATACGATGTTGGGCCGGTCGGCGGCGAGGACGCCAGCGGGGGCAAGGCAGACGGAGAGGGCGAGGAGGCGGAGAAAGAGAAAACGCATGGGCGGGTAAAGTAAGACGAGCCTGCGGGTGGTGGAACGGTCTCTATCGACTCAAGGGCGATGGGATGTAACCGTTAATGCCTCTTAACCAGTTTCCTGTAACGATTCCGTGCGAGCGAGTTTCGCCGTATGGCCAAGTTCGCATTTGATGTCTGCTTTCCCCTCCCACCATGCCCCTCATCAATACCGCTTCATTTTTTCGATTTTCACTAGGAGCCTGTCGGCGGGATTGCCGTTACAGGTTCACTTTGGGGGCATGATCCGGCGGCTGATTTCGAGGCCGATGTTACGACGGATGCGAAACCCTGGACTCATTTGGAGTTTCAGAATGACCCAGATGATTTTCAACTTGCGGTGGTGAGTGACCGCACCGGTAGCCCACGTCCCGGCGTTTTTCAGGATGCGGTGAAGAAGCTGAACTGGATGATGCCCGAATTTGTTATTTCGGTCGGCGACTTGATTCAGGGCATCTCCCCAAATGCCAGACCAACGACGTTGAATGGGATGAGGCGATGGGTGGGGTGGCACCGCTCAATATGCCGTTCTTCTTTGCGGCGGGAAACCACGACATTCAGATGAAGTGGCTGGAGGGCCGGGTCCAACCCGAGGAGATGCTGGCGCAGTGGAATGAACGGTTTGGTCCGACGCACTATTCCTTGGTCTACAAGGACGTTTTGTTTGTGGTGCTCTTCACCAACGACAGAAAAGAGCAGTTTATCGGCGAGGAACAGGTCGCCTATTTCGAGCAGACGATGGCGGAGCACGAAGACGTGCGGTGGACCTTTGTGCGGCCCCACCATTCGCTGTGGGTCTATCCGCATGACAGTAATTTCAGCCGAATCGCGGCCGCATTGCAGGCACGCAAGCACACCGTGCTCGTCGGGCACCATCACCGCTACGTGCATTTTGAGCGTAACGACAGCGATTACATCATTTTGGCCTCGTCCGGTGGCGACTCTAAGTTCCGCGGCCACGCGGTGGGTGAGTTCGATCACATCTCCTAGTTCACCATGGTCAACGAAGGACCGATCATGGCCAATCTGGGGTCGATGGCATCATGCCCGACCGAAATCAGTGAGCTGGAGTCAGTGGGTGGATCAACGAGCTGGAACAGAATGCCACGACCGGCAATTTCCGTATGGCTGGACACGGCGTCCGGCGGCACCGTGCGAAACGGCTCGATTTCTTTCGAACTCAATAACCGTTCGGATCGGCCTTATTGGTCTCGGGCGAGTTTCGTCACAGCCATGCCGTACAACCGACCCCCGGCGTGATTGCCACCAACTGATACAAAATTCCTTCGGAGCGCCTCGCTAGGGGAGACTGAGTCTTCACGGATGAATGGGGGTGATTTTGATGACCAATTTCGTAACCAGTTAATAGATAGTCGCTAAGAATAAATCGGGGCAGGTGGAGTCAATTATAGTCGATACTAACATTTCTGCCTCTACTATAGCGACTTCCAAAATATTTGATTCACCCTACCCGCACTAAAACGTGAAGACCCAATTTAAGTCCTATTCCTACTTAGTTATTCTGCTCTACTTGGTTGTAAGTATTTGGGTGACCTTCCTTTTAGATAAATCCGGCAAGGGTAAAGTAATCGTATGGGATGTATCGGGCTACTATCTGTATTTGCCATCTCTTTTCATTCACCATGATTTTCAAAACTTTGATTACCTCAATAAAGTGGATGCACAATATCGTCCTTCGGGTAATACAAAGAGGTACGGCGTATACCCCTATCGAATAGAACAGAATGTATTGAAGTATTCAAGCGGGGTGGCATTTTTTTATTGGCTCTTTTTCCAGGTTGCAGACCTATATGTGCAAGTCACTGAAAGCTACCCCCGAGATGGGTATTCACTCCCCTATCAGCTATCGGTTGCTTTGAGTACGGTCTTGTTTGGGGTGCTGGGATTGATTGTGCTAAGGGCCTTCTTATCCATATATTTTAAGGATAGTATCATAGCTTTTTGTTTATTAGTTATAGCATTTGGCACCAACTACTTTTTCTATACAGTCATTGGCCCGGGAATGAGCCATGTGTTTCTGTTCTTTTTATATGCAAGCACGTTATGGCTTACAGCTAAATGGTATGAGCATTATCAATTCAAATATATAGTTTTACTAGGCTTAGTAATTGGTTGGGCGGCCTTAGCCCGCCCAACTGAGATACTTTTGGTACTTATTCCGCTGCTCTGGAGTTTATCAAACAAGAGCGATGTTAAGGATAGGTTGTTATTACTTTTAGATAAAAAGCTTGCGCTGCTAACTTTTATCTTGGTGCTTGCGGCAATCGTTAGCATCCAGTTACTTTATTGGAAAGCTACTACAGGCAACTTAATCGTTTACAGCTATCAGGGGCAGGGGCATTTCAATTTTTTTGACCCAAATATATTGGATGGGATCTTTAGCTATAGAAAGGGCTGGTTAATTTATGCGCCTATCATGATATTTTCGCTAATTGGCTTTGTGCCACTGTTCAAGTATCAGCGAAAATTATTTGTTATGGTATCGGTATACTTCTTGCTAACGGTGTACGTAGTATTTTCGTGGAGCCCATGGTGGTATGGCGGGGGCTTTGGCGCCAGGGCCTTGATACAGTCATATGCCCTATTGTCTATTCCTTTGGCTTGTTTTATTAGTTGGTTATTTACTAACAGAAAAAAGAGCTTGAAACGGGTAATATCATTTTCTATCACGGTATTATCGGTACTCTTTGTTTTGCTAAACATATTTCAATCTTATCAGTATCATAAGGGTATTATGCACTGGGAAAATATGAATAATGAATACTATTGGGCGGTTTTTGGAAAATTGAAGGTGTCTGAAGAAGACCAGTTATTAATAGAGCGGTAATGCGGCAATTTAAGAATGAATTGAATTGTGCGAGGAAATTGGATACTGAAAATTCCCGCAAAGGTGATCGTGAAAGGTTTCATATACCTGAGAAGAATGGTAAACCCCTGACATATTTGCCGGCAATTCTTTGGGGTTGACGCATAAATCTGGTGAAGTGCATATCAGGACGCGTTCACGAATTTAAGGCTGTGCCCTAGTTCCAAGATGTGACCGATAATAGGAATGGCGCTAAAAAAGGTAAGAACCTGTGGCAGTCTCAGGTTGGGGAGAAGTTCGCACCACTGGTCAAAGAAGCTAAACACTCGGCTGCCGGTCAACCGGCCGCCGAGCAAGAAAGGGACTTCATGGAGTGCTTGCTGAGGTTGGCGCGAACGGGCATCCCGTGGCGCGACCTGCCTTCAGAGTTGGGTAGATGGCATAGCGTCTACATGCGCTATCGGTGTTGGGAGGGTCGAAGGGTCTGGCGTCGCTGGTGGTCGAAGCTCCAGGATCCTCAGATGGAGCACGCTCGCGAGGTGTTCATTGATTCAACCACGGTGCGGGCGCACTAGTATGCGGCTGGAAAGCCCAAAAAAACGTCACGATATGGCCTTGGGTCGCCCACGCGTAGGCTTGATCACTAAGATTCATGCGGCGACACTCAACGAATCTTGTCGTGTGGCGCTCCTGTTAAGTCCGGGTGAAGCCAGCGACTGCGCCCAGTTCGAAGCCCTTTATGCTGAGTTGCCGCAGGAGAACGTGCTTCAATCAGCCGCCTTGGATAAAGGCTACGATGCCAATCGTACCCGTGAAATACTTACTCTGGACGGTATTGAACCGGTCATCCCCGGGCGCAGCAACCGGCGCGAAGTCATCATTTATGACCGGGTCAAATATGCCAAACGCAATGTCGTCGAACGCTTTTTCAACAAGCTCAAGCAGTTCCGATGCATTGCGACGCGTTTGGAGAAATACGCTCACACCTTCCTCGCCATGACTCATATCGTCGCCGCTTTTATCTTGGCTCGTAATTCATGAACACGCCCTGGTCAACGGGCAGAATTTTAAGGGATTTTTCCTCGATATCGTAGCCGCCGGGCGGGCGGCGTGGGATCCGGAGAACTTCGATCCGGAGGCGTTTTACTTGGAGTGGGCGTCTCGCTATTTTGGGGCGCGGGCGGCCCCTCAGGTGGTGCGGGCCTTGGAGCAGTTGCACGAGGCGCATGAAGGGATCAATGGCTTTCGCGATGTCATGAAGGACTCGCAACGAATCTTGCGGCGATTCCGGCGGGAGGGGCGGGAGCCCATCGATCCGACATTGGCCGAAACCGCGTTGCGTCGGACGGAAGCCGCTTTGGCATTGGCAGATGTGGCCGCCGTGGATGTGTCGGACGATGCCCTCATTACGTTTAAAGATCAGGTGCGCTACCCGATTCGTATTTTCGCCCAGAACCTCCGTTTTAATCTGGCGCTGACTCGGTTGAGTAATGCGACTCTGCCGGATCACGTTGGAGACCCTAAACGGGAGGAATTGGGTCGCGATTGCACCCGCGAACTTGGGCGGCTCCGCGTGATGCTTGAGGCGGGGTCGGGTTGGGACAAATGGACCGGTTGGTCTGCCCCGGAAAACTTCCGTATTCATACGCCACCGCCCACCTTGGCAGATCTCAAACCGTTACGCCAATTGTCGGAACGATGAACCAGAAACCTGAGCCTAGAGGCCCGACCGTTGTTTGGTTAAAACGGTGAAGGGATGCTGCGACGGAGCACGTCGTCAGAAAAGGCGACAGTTTAGGAATACTGGTCGACGATCTGCTGCATCTCGTCGGTTGCTGCTTCCATGCTGCGAAGAAGGGTAAATTGGCCGCGAGCGCGGTCGAGGTTGTGGCGGGGGTGTTTAACGCGAAAGTAGACGTCGCCGTTGAGATAGTCGGTGAGGAAACGGAGACCGATCTCGTAGGTGATGAGGCGGCCGGAAATCACGAGGTTGGCGATTTCGGTGGGGTTGAGAATCGAGCGGGTACTCGCGAGGTAGCCCTCCACGAGTTGAGCGAAAACGGGGAGTTGAACCTGAACCTTGCTCAGATCGGTTTCGTCCTCGAGGCAGGGATTGGTGGCGGAGCGGATGAGGTCGCCGATGTCGTAGAGTGCGAGCCCCGGCATGATCGTATCGAGGTCGATGACGCAGACGGCGTCGCCGGTTTTGTCGTCGAGCATAACGTTGCTGATTTTGGTATCGTTATGGGTGATACGTTCGGGGATGAGACCTGCTTCGTGCAGATTGAGGAGGGAATTGGCGAGAGGTTCGCGAGCGAGAGCGAATTCGATTTCGGGGCCGACGTCGGAAACTCGGGAGGCAACGTCGGCTGCGATGGCCGCACGGAGGTTGGCGAGGCGCTGGCGAGTGTGGTGAAAGTCGGGAATCGTTTCATGCAGGCGAGGGCCGGGGAGATCGGCGAGCTGAGCTTGAAAGTTGCCAAATGCGAAGGCGGCGGCTCGAGCTTCTTTAAGCGACCGGATGATGTCGTAGGTGGCGGCCCCCTCGATGAAGTTGTAGCAGCGCCAGTGGCAGTGATCGTCGTCCAGATGGAACGCGTGGCCGGAGCGAGTGGGGATCAGTTGCAGGGCTTTTCGACCAGCAGGGATGGGTTTGTTGGCTACGTGAGCGGTCACGCGCTGGATATTTTCCATCAGCGCGGGGACGTCGGTGAACACGTGATGATTTACCCGTTGGAAAATGAATCGGAGTGGTTGGCCGCTGCGCTGGGTGGAGATTGCAAAGGTATCATTGATGAGACCGTTGCCGTGCGGGGCGCCGTCGATAAATTCGGCATCGAAGGCGAATGACGCGGCCACGGAAGCGAGGGTGGACTGATCCACGGGGGGAAGGGAAACGGCGCTCATGGGTAGAAGGAGGAAGGTACTGGCTGGATCCCGCGACGGAAGGCGGGGGTGAGGAGTAGGAGGCGTTGAAGGTCAGTTCAATCGCGAGAACAAATCACGTTTCGCTTAAGCGTCCAGTGGGCGTTGCCTCGTTGTTAGCCGGGCGTTTGTTTCTTAAGCATATTTATTCACGATTTTACGCATGGTGGTTTCCGCTGCCTCCATGCTTTTGAGCAAAGTGAACTGGTCGCGCGCCCGATCAAGATTGTGGGTGGGGTGTTCGGTGCGGAAGTAGGTGTCGCCGGGCAGATAGTCGGTGAAGAAGCGGAGACTGATTTTGTAGGTAATCAGGCGGCCGGAAACGATGAGCTGGTCGATCTCGGTGGCATGGAGAATCGAACGGGCCCTTTCCAAGTAAGTTACCACCAGTTGCTCGAAGATGGGGAGTTGAACGCAGACGGGAATAAGGTCGGTTTCGTTCTCGAGGCAAGGGCTAGCGGCGGAGCGCACGAGATCGTCGGAGTCGTAAAGACCGAGGCCGGGCATGACGGTATCGAGGTCCACGACCTAGGTATCTTTGCCACTGGCATCGTCAATCATGACGTTGCTGGTTTTGGTATCATTATGCGTGATACGTTCGGGAATTTTACCGGCTTCGTGAAGGTTGAGGAGGGTGCTGGCAAGTGGCTCGCGGGCGAGGGCTAATTCGATTTCGGGTCCGACGGACGAAACACGCGACGCGGTGTCGGCATCGATGGCAGCACTGAGGTTGGCGAAACGCTGCCGGGTGTGGTGGAAGTCTGGAATTGTCTAGTGGAGGCGAGGTCCAGCGAGGTCGACGAGTTGGGCTTGGAATTCACCGAAGGAGTAGGCGGCGGCACGGGCGATCGGGAGGGATTGAATGACGTCGTAGGATAGAGCGCCTTCAATGAAATCGTAGCAGCGCCAGTGACTGCCGTGCTCATCTAAGTGATAAACGTGCCCGGCATTAGTTCGGATGAGGCAAAGGGGTTGACGATTGGGGGCCGGAGGAATTGGGGCAAGATGGTTGGTGACTCGTTGCACGTTTTGCATCAGCGCCGGCACGTCTTTAAAACGTGATGATTGACGCGTTGCAGAATATAACGGCGAGAGCCCGCTGCCGTCTGGCAATCGATGATAAAGGTGTCGTTGATCAGTCCGTTCCCGTGGAGGGCACCGCGAACAAAGTCGGCGTCTAGAGCAAAGTTGGAGGTAATATTGGCGAGGACGGCTTGATCGACGGGGGTGCTCATGGAAGTGAGCTAACATGAAATACTTTGGGGATGGTGCAATCTCGTTTGGGAACGTTTATATGGCTTACCTCGTCTTGTATTGGCGAATATAACGTCACTGGGTAGTGGACTGGAGTTCGAGTGAAGAACCGATTACACCACCCGAGTGGTCAATCCCGCAGAGGTCAATATTCCATAGCAGGTTTGGCCTCCATCGATGCACCATGAGCGCCCGAGTTGGCGTGCGCCATTCGGATTGCTGGTGTGGCCGACGATTTGGGGCAGAGGAAGATCGTCGCGAAATTCGTCATTCCAGTCCTGCCACGTAATGCCGCCATTACGGGCCTCACCGCCACGCACCAATCCGGCTTGGAGCAGGGGGTCGTTGGTGTGATTGATGTCCCGCAGGGCGTGTTCGCATTCGGATTGTATTGAGATGAGTGATTCTGCTACGGAAGGGCGCTTTGGCCAAAACGAGGAGTGCACCCCGGCGTGGCTGAGTAGCCAGCCGTTCACTTCGACGAAGAGTCGTGCGTTGGACCAGAATACAGTAGGCAGGTGCTTGGCAATTTTGGCGGCGGCGGACGCTTTGAAGGCACTGCCGCAACGGTAGCTCAGATGGCGCGGCACGTGGTGTCGCAGGCAGTCGCGCCTTGCTTCGAGATACTGAATGTCGTGATTGCCGAGGAGGAATACTATCCGCTCGCCCAAGTGTTTTTGGAGATCGATGAGAAAACGGCATGTGGCTGCGGTGCTGGTGCGGTGTTTGAGGGCGAGGTGAGAGTCGAAGTAGTCACCGAGAAAAACGAAGAGATCGGCCTCCGTTTCCTGTGCAAGAATACGCTTCACCCATGCGATGTCCTGATGGACGTCGGGGATGATGACGATGTGTTTGGTGTGATATATCATTTCCAATGTGAACGGATTCCGACGCACGCGTGCCAATTTGCATCCTTCAGGGGCGGAGGCGCAGAAAATCGGTAGTGAAGGCGAAATGGACGCGGGATTTTTCTTAAATCGCTATTTTTTGAACCGGGTCATTTTGGACTATGCGAGGATTGCGGACAAATACGGCCCATTCTGCGAGGGGCCGGCGAGGGATCTTAGACAGGGCCTGGAAAAGAACTTCAATATTAACATATGTTAAATAAGAAATACGTCATTTAAGAAGTATGAATGACCCCAAGCGAAAGCTAGCAACGAATCCCGGAGGGCAATTGGCTCCGAATGAGATCTTTGGTCGAGACGAACACATCGAGAAATATTGGGGAATACTGGATGGCCGCAGCATTTACATGAACGATCTCCGACGCATCGGTAAGACGCAGATCATGGTCAAGATGAAGGCAGAGCCGATGTCGGGTTGGCATCCCGTTAAAAGAGATCTCGGAGGTCTGCACAGTGCAGCCGAATTTGCGACCCGAGCATACTTGGATGCTGCGGAAGTGCTGGGGACAAAGGAACGGACATTCCGTGGGGTGAAGTCTCTCTTGGGTAAAATGGCGGGAGCGGAGGTAGCCGGAGTGCTAAAATTGCCCGGTGGGGAAATCGCGCCGTGGAAGGAAGTTCTTTTTAGAACATTTGCGGACATCGAGGACGCAATGACGACGCTTAGCAGCGAAACCGCCCGAGTTGAACGTATGGTGTTTCTTTGGGACGAAGTTCCCTTCCTTCTAGAGAATATTGCCAAACGAGATGGCTCTCAGGTGGCCATGGAGGTGCTGGATGCATTGAGAGCGTTTGGGCAGGATCACGATCATGTTCGTTTACTCCTTACTGGTTCGATTGGCTTGTACCATATCTTGGCCGAACTTCGAGGAGAGAAATATAATAACTCTCCTCTCAACCGCATGGAACAAGTCCAGCCCGGTCCGTTGGGGGAGGGAGATGGCAGCCAGTTGGCGAAGGCGTTGCTACAAGGAACCGGATTGAAGTGCGATCAACCTGATCAATGTGCAAAACTTCTAGCGAACAGAGTTGGGCATGTCGCATTCTTTATCCACAACCTGGTTTCACGCCTACCTCTTGATGGACCGTTGACCGAGGAAGTCATCGAGCGGAGTTTGAATCGAGAGCTGGTCGATGATGAGAATGACGACTGGGATTTCGCGCACTACCGAACTCGTCTTAGGCGATATTATGGGCCCCGCGAATCGCTGGCCTTAACCGTTCTGGACGAAGCTGCGACCGGGGCTCCGGTAGACTTTGATTCGCTTAGAGGTGTCGTGGCCGCGAAGCATTCTGATGCCGAAGATGATGAGCAACTGAGGGAACTGCTCAAGTTGCTCTGTCGGGACCACTATTTGGTCCGAACTGAATCCGGCTATCGTTTCTATCTGGAATTGATCCGCCGATGGTGGTGCATCGATCGCTCCCTTTGACCCGACACGCCGATGCCTGAGTATATTCGACAGTTTTTACCCCAACGCTCCCGACCCGAAGATCTGGAGAAAATTTTGGTTAAGAGAGAACCCGTGCTGGCAGCTGCGGTAGAGAAACTGCGAGCGAGTGTGTTGTCCCCAGCGAAGCATCACATGCTGTTCGTTGGTCCAAGAGGGGCCGGTAAAACACATTTGGTTTCCCTGATTCAGTATCGTCTGGATGGAGAGGAACTCGCTGAAAAGGTTCGATTCGCTTGGTTGAACGAAGACGAAACGTGCTCGTCCTTTCTCAAGCTTCTGCTTCGGATTTACCGAGCATTGGCGAGCCGTTACCCGAGCGAGTTCACGCTTAATATTGGGAAACAAGTTTTGGGAAGATCGGCCGATGAGGCGTTGGGCGTGCTGAGCAAAGCGTTTCTCGAGCATCTGGCAGACCGCACATGTGTGGTTTTGATCGAGAACCTTGATGCGCTTTTTGATTCGATGAAGGAATCAGAGCTGCTTCAGTGGCGAGCCTTCCTTCAAAACCATGCGGTGATCGCCACGGTGGGCACCGCACAGCGCCTTTTCGACGGTGTGTCAGATCAGAAGCACGTATTCTACGGATTCTTTGATATCCAACATTTACGGCCACTCTCACCGGAAGATGCGCGTGCGCTCCTCAAAAAACTGGCTGCGCTGGATCCGGACGATCTCGAACGGAAACAGCTGATCGAATATCTCGAATCGCCGAAAGGTAAAGCCCGCCTCAGTGCGATCCACCATCTTACAGGTGGCAACCCGCGTCTCTATCTGATCCTCGATGAATTCCTGACCCGAGATACCTTGGATACACTGGTGCCGGCCATTGAGCGTATGGTGGACCAACAGCTCACCCCCTACTATCAAGAACGACTGCGGTGGCTTTCTTCGCAGCAGCGAGAGATTGTCGAGTTCCTCTGTCAAAGTAACCATTCGGTCGTCCCGGTTAAGCAGATCGCGGCAGGGTTGTTCGCGGAACATTCGAGTATTGCCGGCCAACTCAAAAAACTGAAAGCGATGGGGTATGTGGTCGCCAACCCGCGTGGCAGAGAAGTGCTTTACGAATTGGCTGAGCCTTTGATGCGCCTGTCGTTTCAGGCCAAGGAGGCGGCGCAGAACGGTGTTGATGGCCCTGCGCCACTCCGCCTGTTGGTGGACATGCTCAGAGTTTGGTTTGAGCGGAAACAGTTAGCGGAATCGGCTGCCTCCGAGATTTTAGGAGCGACTACCCGTAGATACTTTGAGGCGGCATTGGCGGAGAACAGCGAGGACGAAAATACGTTTCGGCTAGAACTATTAAAGAACGCGATCTCCGGAATCGAAATTGAGTCATGTTCCGAGGACGACATTCCGCAGTTTGAAGCCTTAGCTGAAGAATCAGGTGAGATCAGCGACACGGTTACCTTGTGTCTGGTGTATTCAAAACACGGTAAGCACGAGAAGATCGTATCAAAACTTGCGGGGAGGCAGACCGATTCAAGTCTATTGCAGGAGGTAGTCCCCATGCTACTCGCCGAGTCTTATTATGCGCTCGACCGTTTTCAAGAAGCCCTCGATCAATTTGAAAAGGCACTCAGAATACCTGAGATTTCCGATGAATTTAAAGCCGCTTGTTTGGTGCGGTTAGGTGGATGTTATTCCTCGCTCGACGATCTTGGCAAAGCGGTTGAGCTTTTAGACCGGGTTTTCGAATTCGATGACCTTCCTCAGGAAGTTACATTCCATGCGCTGAAAAGTCGGGCCGAAGTATTTGGACGCATGAATAGCCCTGAGAAGGCCTATGCGGATTACTATCAGTGCTTGAATCTCGAAGGCATCACAACCGCACAACGTGAAAGTTCTTTATGGGGGATGATCATTAGTGCTGAAGCGCTTGAAAGATGGACCGATGTAGTTGAAAGCGCCGCACAACTCAAATCCATCCTATCGGACGAGGATCCACGGGTTTCTTTGGTTTCTATTTTTCGAATTTTCTCTCATAGGAATTTAGGAAAATGGTCGGCGGTTTTGGCCGATTTTTTTGAGCTTTCCTCTGTCAAACGAACCAACCAACTGAAGTTCGTTAGTGGTAATAATGAGGGTGATCGTGACCTTGCTGATATCTTCGTTGAATCGCTATTTGAATTGCGGTTGACGGATGCTGAACTTCCTCGGTTTCGCTCAACCCTCACGGGATTGAGCGGTGTTGGATTCATACCTCGCCTAGGCTCCGCGTTGGTGGAGCATCTTGGGTTCCTCGCGAAAGAGAAAGTAGATGAAAGCCGAATCCTATCCTGGTTAGATCTTTGGACCAAGCTGGGACAAGGTTTCGATTCGCTTTCAGTTCCACTCAGGATGTTGAAAGTCGGCTTAGACTATCTCGTTTCTTCGGATGAAGGAGAGCTGCTCGTTCTTCCGCAGGAAGAGCGCAGGGTGGTGCAGCAAGCGCTGGGACTTGTTGAAGAAAAATAAAAAGCCGCGCCTGGAGAGGCGCGGCTTGGGGGTCTCGAGAACGAGAAAGAGGAGGTAGAACAACTGTTACTTACGCCTTGTATTGAGGGCGTTTTGGGTCGGGCCAGTCGATGTGGAAGAACTCGCCGCGGGGCTTGTCTAGGCGCTCGTAGGTGTGGGCGCCGAAGTAGTCACGTTGAGCTTGGAGCAGGTTGGCGGGGAGGCGGGCGCTGCGGTAGCCGTCGTAGTAGGCGAGGGCGCTGCCGAAGGTCGGAGCCGGGATGCCGTATTCGGCGGAGAGGGCGACGACTTTGCGCCAACTGTCTTGGGCGTCCTGAATCGTCTGGTTGAAGTAAGGGTCGAGGAGGAGGTTGGCTAACTTCTTGTCGCGCTGGTAGGCCTCGGTGATTTTCTGCAGGAAGGCGGCCCGGATGATGCAACCACCGCGGAAAATTTGAGCGATCGCGCCGAAGTTGAGTTTCCAGCTGTATTCGTTCTGGGCCTCACGCATGAGTTGGAACCCTTGAGCGTAGGAGCAGATCTTCGAGCAGTAGAGGGCGTCGTGGATGGCGGCGATGAGCTTTGTTTTGTTACCTTTGAACTTCTTCTTCGGTCCTTTGAGGATCTTGGAAGCGGCAACGCGCTCGTCTTTGACGGCGGAGAGGCAGCGGGAGAAGACGGATTCGGCGATGGTGGGGGCCGCGATGCCCATGGAGAGGGCGCTGTTGGCGGTCCACTTGCCGGTGCCTTTTTGACCCGCGGTGTCGAGCACGACGTCGACGAAGGCTTTGCGCGATGCGGGGTCTTTTTGCTGCAGGATATCGGCGGTGATTTCGACGAGGAAGGAGTCGAGGGCGCCTTCATTCCACTCGGCGAAGATCTCACCGATTTCCTTGGCCTTGAGGCCGAGGAGACCCTGCATGAGGTCGTAGGCCTCGCAGATCATCTGCATGTCGCCATACTCGATGCCGTTGTGGACCATTTTAACGTAGTGACCGGCGCCGTTTTCACCGATGTAGGTGGTGCAGGCCACGCCGCCTTTGATGGGCTTGCCGGGAGCGGCGCCTTCGAGGGGCTTACCGGTCTTTTTATCGACCTTAGCCGCAATGGCGCGCCAGATGGGGGCGATTTCCTTGAAGGCGGCTTTGTCACCGCCCGGCATGAGAGACGGACCGAAGCGCGCGCCTTCTTCACCGCCGGAAACACCGGAGCCGATGAAGCGGATGTTCTTGGATTTCAGATCTTTTTCACGACGAATGGTATCGGTCCACAGGGCGTTGCCGCCGTCGATGATGATGTCGTCCTGATCGAGCAGAGGCACGAGACCGTCGATGACGGCGTCGGTGGCCCCACCGGCTTGGACGAGGATGATAATCTTGCGGGGGCTACTGAGGGAATTGACAAACTCTTCGAGTGTCGTGCTGCCTTCGAGGCCGCCGGGCGTGTCGGGGTTTTCCGCGACGAATTTCTCGGTTTTCGCGGTCGTCCGGTTGTAGACGGAGATTTTGAAACCGTGATCGGCGATGTTGAGGGCGAGATTCTGACCCATCACGGCGAGGCCGATGAGTCCAATGTCTGATTGTTTCGTGGGCATATTCAGAGAGAGAACGTGCACGATTTTGCGGCGAGATGCGATGGTGAAATCCGCAAAGCGGTTGTCATAATACGAAAATGCCGGGCAGGAAGCCTCGGGGCGCGGTCAAAGGTAGCGGGTCGACCGATGGATCCCGAACTACGGGTGATAGCCCGGTTTTGAGGGCAAGTATTTGGCGAGTTGACTCACAAAGGGGGTGAGCACCGCTGGTTCATTACGTTCGTAGACCCACTGGAATCCGACCGTAGTGACCACGAGAATAACGATAAGGGAGAGGGTCACCCGGTTCAATTCGGCCGCGTGGCGGGCCACGATGATAGCGAGAATACCGATTGCGATGATCATGATGACGTTGATCCAGAACCGATTCGGGACCATCTGCAGTTTCTCCAACGTTGTCATCGCAAGGAATAGCATTTCAAAGATTACGTTATTGTGCCCATGAAAGTGATACGAGGTAAAATAGGGTTATGCGTTCGTTTGACGAATAATTTTCATTTTTGAAATAAAAGCTAATCGACGCGAAGGCTCCGATATTGCGTGGGAGCGGAGAGGTCGGCAAGGTCGGGGCATGAGTAAGGAAGCGCGCCCGCAGCTAAAAAAACCGAGTTTTGCGGTATCAGAACCATTGCGGGCGTATCTCAGTCGTTATCGTCGGGAGCGGGAGTTACCGATCAGCTACGAGCGATTGAGTGGATTCGAGGAATCGTGTCCCTTGGCGGGGGCGGATGGGGAGCCGACTTTGTGGGATAGTGTGATCTACAGTCGACTGGAGATGGGGCCATTGCAGGAGGATTTGAAGCGGGTGTATTCGCTGCTGCGCACCGGGGGTGATATGTCGGTGATGCAGCATCTTTATGTGGATCGGATTGACTACTGTTCGTTCGGAAACTCGGCGCCATTTCGGATCCGGATTGTGAATGCGTATAATGACAACGCTGATTATTTTTATATCAAACGGGGGGATTCCTCACGGGTGTATGGATTGGAGTTGGAGCATCTCTTGTCGCCGAACCGTTTGAACTACTTCACGCGGGGCGGGACGTTGGTGGAGGATCATGTGGCGGGAGTTCCGGGGGATGTGTTTGGCCAGGATTGGTTGGAGAGGCCTGACATCAAAGCGATTCGGTTGGCCAAGGAATTGGTGAAATTCAATGAGCGCTGTTTTGTGCGATTACTCGGCGATATGCGCAGCTACAATTGGGTGGTGGTGGTGACCCCGGATTTCGAGGGCACCCAGCTACGCATCCGCGCGATGGACTTCGATCAGCAGTCCTACGAGGGTCGGTTGAATTTCTACCGGCCGCAGTTTTTCCCGGAGAATAGGCCGATGGCGATGTTTTGTATGAAGCATCTCCGGCGGGAAACGGCGGAGCAGTATCAGCGAGAAGAGCAGGTGGCCGTGCTCCAGCGCGCGGCCTTGGCGGAGCAAAAGCTAGGGGAATTGTTGACGGCGATGTCCGGTGACCGGATCGCGCCGGATGTGCATCGCGATGAATTGCGCGAGGCTCTGGCCCAACATTTCCGGCGTTCGGCCTATGAGCGTTGCAAATCGATGGGCGAGATTGTGCGCGAAAACTTGGAGTCGATCCGACTCGGGGTGAGCTGATCGTGGGGGGAGGCACACTCCGCGGAGCAGGCAAAACGGAGTTGGGCGTAAAGCCCGACCCGCGCTGGAACGTCGCGAGGGACCGCTACGCTTTCACTGATTTGAATTCGGTGACGACGGCTTGGAGGGTCGCCTTGGCGTCGCCGTAGAGCATGCGGGTGTTCTCGAGACGGAAGAGTTGATTTTCGATGCCGGAGAAACCGGCACCTTTACCGCGTTTGAGGCAGATAACGGTGCGTGCTTCGTGGGCGTTGATGATGGGCATGCCGTAGATGGGGGAGGACTTGTCGCGGGCAGCGGCGGGATTCACCACGTCGTTGGCGCCGATGACGATGGCGACATCCATCATGGGCATTTGCGGGTTGATGGCGTCCATCTCGACGAGTTGCTCGTAGGGCACGTTGGCTTCGGCGAGGAGCACGTTCATGTGACCGGGCATACGACCGGCCACGGGATGAATGGCGAAGCGCACTTCGGCGCCGTTTTCTTCGAGCATTTCGGCGAGTTCACGCACGACGTGTTGGGCTTGGGAGACGGCCATACCGTAACCGGGCACGATGACGACGTTGCGGGCGGCTTCGAGGACGGAGTAACTGTCTTCGGGGGAGATGGACTTGAGTTCACCTTCCACGGTGCCGGCTCCCTCGCTGCTGGCGGCCGAGGTGGTGTCGGCGCCGAAACCGGAGAAGAGCACGTGGGCTAAAGAGCGGTTCATGGCCTTACACATGATCATCGTCAGGATCACGCCGCTGGTGCCGACGAGACAGCCGGCGACGATTAACACATTGTTGGTGATGACAAAACCGGCGGCGCACGCGG
>Ga0222675_1000424_pt1 | contig 16453 bp, 8 predicted proteins | sample AntAcemetagen868_FD_179818 | JGI IMG/M metagenome (GOLD analysis project Ga0222675, IMG submission 179818) | Saline water microbial communities from Ace Lake, Antarctica - #868 | ecosystem: Environmental > Aquatic > Non-marine Saline and Alkaline > Saline | place: Antarctica: Ace Lake | collected...
ATCATAAGGTGCATCATTCTGTGGAACAAATGGGATTCGCAGCGCACCTCAGGTATCATTGGATGGAAACCATCGTATACCGTACGATTGAGTACATTCCGTTGGCCATGATTGGCTTCGGTATAGACGATTTTTTCTTTGTACACATGTTCACATTAGCTGTTGGGCATTGGAACCATGCGAATATCAAAGTGAACCTTGGCCCATTGAAATACATCTTCAACAACCCGAACATGCACATGTGGCACCATGCCCATGATTTGCCGGAAGGAAGGAAAATGGGAGTTAATTTCGCGTTGACACTCAGCATTTGGGATTACCTTTTCGGTACAGCTTATATACCCTCAAGCGGCAAATCGATTAAGCTCGGCTTTCCGGGTGTTTCGAAATTTCCAAAGACATTTTTAGGACAGATTTTCTACGGTTTCAGCAAGAAAGACCAATGACGAGAACCTGTCAATCTGTAATTTTCATAAAATAATAACCATGAAATCACTTTTTAGCCTGGCACTTTGCCTAACACTTTCAGCATCGCTTTTTGCCCAAGAGGCCAAATCCGAAGATGTAAAATCTGCTGACGCGATAATTGCAGCACTCTATGATGTTATTTCTGGCCCTGCCGGAGAGAAACGAGATTGGGATAGAATGAAAAATCTGTTTATTCCCGAAGGAAGGTTAATGCCGACTGGCAAAGGAGCCAACGGTGTTGGTTATAGGATCTGGACAGTGCAAGAGTACATAGAGCAAGCAGGTGCTGGACTTGAAGCGGGAGGTTTCTTTGAAGTAGAGATCAGCCGCAAGACAGAGACCTATGGTACTATTTCACATGTCTTCAGTACTTACGAGTCACGGAGAACACTAGAAGATGAAAAACCTTTTGCACGTGGTATCAACAGCATTCAGTTATTGAATGGTGGAGACCGTTGGTGGATCGTTAGTGTATTCTGGATGGGAGAGACACCTGAGTTTCAACTGCCAAAGAAATACTTGAAGAAGAACTAACTCAATCCTTTAAGACATTACTTATAAATCTCATTCACCACACCAGCCAAGCGTACGCCAGCTTCTTTGACTCTCCTTTTTACTAAATCAAAGTTTTGATAAGAGTAGAGATACCCGAGGCGACCATTTTCTGGTACGTCATATACTCGAGACCTTAAGGCCATTGATTCCATTGCCCATTCTCTTACTGTAGCAGCTTGCAATGCTTTAACCTCGGCTTTGGTTGGGTGGTTCACCCAGTTAGTAAATTCCGTATAGCTCATTTCCTTACCTTGTATCATGCGCGTGTCCCATACGCTGTGTAGGTTCGTATTGGAACCGAACCATTCAACTTTTACATCGTTTCCGCCACGGTCTTCACCGTTTCCGACATGTAGAGGTTGGTGAATATCGCCTACCAAGTGCACTAAGAACTTGAGGTTTTTCGCCTCATCTTCCGCACTAAGACCGCCTTCCTTCAATTCTTTTACAATCTTCTCAATGGCCCAAATGATATCTCCACCTTCTTGTGTAGGTGCAGTTTCATACGTCATGCCATCAGGAATTGTACAATAGTGCCATGAACCGGCATAGCGATACGTATTGTCTGACTTGATATCGTCCATCCATGTGCTTACTTCAGCAAGGGTTTCAGTACCTAAAACGCGCCTTACATTCTTGGTAGCCTTTCTTGATAGCATACCATCTGCAATATGTCCAACAGTTCGGTGGCCTATTTGTCCCCAGAAAACGGGTGCTGATGCAGTGAAGATTAAAGCAGTGAATAAAACGAGTGGAAGAAGTAGTCTTTTCATCTAGAAATAATTTGAGTGCAAGCTTACGAAAAAGTCTGCTATCCTAAATTACCATTAGTTTAAATATTGGTGAAGGTTTCTATATCTTCTCCCTGATCAATGTCCTCTTCACGAGAGACACTGATCGAGTATTATGACCTGCGTGTTCTTCGAGAGACCCTATCGGAATAGATTCTTCGCTATACTCAGAAAGGAAAGAGGGGTGGCAGGCTATGTGCTAACCTTTTTATCCTGAGTGAAGCGAAGGAACTCATTCCATTTTATCTCACTTTTCTTGAGAGCTCTGTACTCCCTGATCAGTATCCTCTTCACAGGAGATACTGATCGAGTATTAGAAATAATTTGAGTGCAAGCTTACGAAAAAGTCTGCTATCCTAAATTACCATTAGTTTAAATATTGGTGAAGGTTTTTATATCTTCTCCCTGATCAGCGTCCTCTTCACAGGTGACACTGATCGAGTATTATGACCTGCGTGTTCTTCGAGAGACACTGTTCAGGTATTATGAAAACTCTTAAATAATTACTTCACCCTGAATTTATTTCAGGATCTTCCTTTATTTTTTTGACGTTAAGATACCTGAGATACTGAACCAAGTTCAGCATGACGAGCTAATAGAGTGGTTGCATAAGATCACCAATCGTCAAAAGTCCTTTAATATTCTACAATTGAATGCTTATTTTAATGGTCTAAATCTTCAACCATGAAAAGACCTATTCTCTCTTTCGCAATTCTTTTGTTATTTACACTTTCCATTTCGGCACAGAAAACTGCCTTTACAGTAGCAGACGCTATCAATGTAAAGTCATTGGGAAGCCAAACCCTGAGTCCTGATGGACAGCACCTAGCCGGTATCATCTCGGATGGCAGTGCTCGCTTTGGCACGGACCACTCTCGCTTTAGAGATCCTAGCTATATGAACATGAGAGCAGGACTGTTTCAGTTGATCAATACTGAGAGTGGAGCGGTGACAAAAATATTCGATGACAACGCTCGTGTTAGCAACCTCACTTGGGATGAAAAAGGAGAGAAACTCGTATTCTTAGAGCAGAAAGACGACAAGCTCGTTCTGGCATATTACGATGTCAAGTCCAAGAAAGTAAAATACCCTAAAATTAAGGACGAAAGAAGATTGGCTTCGAACACAGGCATCACTTTAACGCCTGACGGAAACTCAGTAGTGCTTTCCGTGAGAGAAGCCAGCTGGATGGGGAAGGCTATGACCGAATACTTGGAAGCCACCGAAGGACCAATTGTCGTGTATGATGGGAACGATGACTTCTTGAAATGGGATAAAATCAGCAATACAGCAAACTTGACAGAAATAGTGAAGATTGAATTGAAGTCAGGTAAAGTCGAAGACCTTTTGCCAGAGTCTAACTATGGCGGAATCAGTATTTCTGAAAATGGCCAGTACCTACGCTATAACCAGACCTTCAGAACGAAAACCTCTTACAAGAGAAACGATGGTGTGGAGTATCAAGCTTCATTTATTGAGATGGCTTCGCCAGAGAAGGTTGTTGACATATATCCGCGTAACAAGAAGCGCAGAGGCTATAACTGGGATGACTCAGGGATGCATTTCGCATGGGTAGATTCCGGAAATGTATACATCAATAGCTTGGCCAATGTGGGAGATGAACCTTTGAACCTTACGAAAGACAAAGCTTTCGAAGATGAGGAGAAGAAGAAGGCCGTGAAATTCTCTGTCATGCGTTGGGATGCCCAAGGAAAACAACTTTTACTAAGCTCTAAAGGGGGCTGGTGGACCATCGCCTCAGATGGAACTGACTTAGAACAGATTTATGAACTGCCTGAAGACGAAGATGAAAAGAAAGCCTTACCGAACAGAAGCGTAGTCAAATGGTCAGAAGACGGAGACTATCTGTATGTGTCTTATTCTGAAAAGGAACAATGGAACAGAGGAATCCAACGCTACAATATGAACTCTCGCCAATTTGAAGACCTGATGACAGACAGTAATTTGTACAGCGGTTGGAGATTTGCTGAGAATAGTGACAAGGTGGTTTATAGCGTGTCAGATGGTGATAAACCTAATGACGTGTTTACCAATAATTCGGATTTTGATAGCCAGAAACAATTAACTAACCTGAACCCTTGGGTAGCGAATAAGAAGTGGACAAAAACTGAGCTCATCAGCTACCGCGATGCGGACGGAGAAGAATTAAAAGGGATTCTCTACTACCCAGTAGACTATGATCCAAATAAGAAGTATCCATTGGTATTAGAGGTTTACGAAACCTTCTTCAACAATGGCTATCGATCTTCACTGAACCTTATTGCAAACCAAGGCTACTTTGGCTTAAGACCTTCGGTAGACTTAGAGGAAGGATATCCGGGAGAAGCATGGGTAAAAGGTGTGACTTCTGCTATTAATCTGTTGGTAGACAGAGGCTTGGTGGACAACGACAAAGTAGGCATCCAAGGAACGAGTTACGGTGGTTATGCTGCCTCTCTATTGATTACCCAAACCGATCGCTTTGCAGCAGCCATCAATATCTCTGGTAAGGTGAACATCATTAGCTTCTTGGGCGATAGCCCAAAGATCGGTACACGTAACTATGCTGCTGCTGAAGTAGGACAGGATAGGATAGGAGGCTCCTTTTGGGAGGTACCTCTCAAGTATTTCCAAACCTCAGCGGTCTTCTTTGCTGACCGTGTAACAACCCCTCATTTGCTATTGAGTGGAGAAGGCGATTGGAATGTACCAGGTACTAACTCTAGAGAGATGTACTACGCGCTCAGAAGACTAGGAAAAGACGTAGAATGGGTTAACTACATGAAAGGTGGGCACGGTGCAGGTTTCGCCAGTATAGAAAGCGATTACTACGACCAATGGCAACGTATTTTTGACTTCTACACCAAGCATTTCAATCCTAAGGAGAAGGAAGATCAGGACAAAGAAGTAGAGACTGATCAGGGGAATTAGATTGATAATGTATTAATGCACTCACTTTTAGTGAGTACCTTTTTTTGTGGTTTATAAAAGATGAGTCCGCACTATAAATGCGAACTAGGGGGAATGGTACGTATCCTGAAGGGTATGCACTATACACATTGTTTTATGCTGTTTTAACTATTCTCAACTATTTGTATTTCCTCCTCTGTCAATCCATAAAGCGCATACACCATTAAATCGATTTCTTTATCAATTCTATCTATCTCCGTTTGTAGCGCATTGGCTTCTGCCTTCTTTTTATTGAAGTACTCCATCCATTGGGCTTCATCTTCTAAACTTAGTTGTGGCACTTTGGCCTTTTTAAGCTCCGCCAAAAAGCCTTTAAAATCTAAACTCGGCCAGTTCTTCAACTTGGTGCTCGGCTTGGGTAGGTCGAATTTGGATTGGAGGTGTTGGAGAAAGCTTAATGTAGCCGTTTGTAGATTTAGCGATAAAGTCAAAAGAGAATCTACTGACTTTTCTATTTCGCTTGTATCACTACATGCGGGTATCGGTAATGGATATAGATACTGGCGTTTCCAACGCAAAAAACCTCCTCGAATTTCGGAACTAGTATGCTTAAACAAAAAGGTAAAGAGCTTTGAATTGAGAATCGACAATAAATACTTAGAGTCATTTCCAATTATGAAGGCTGTCATATCGCAGTACAACTTCTTAGCATCAAGTGAGAACCGACCTTCGGTAGCTATTTCTGAATAAATAATCTTTGGTTTTTCAAACTCACCATAGTACTCACACGCGCGCAATTCCCACCAGTATTCTCCTTGGTCTGATCTCTTTCTGCAATTTTCTTCATGCAGTTCTAAGTGCCCTGCTACAGATGAAAAATTTGATTTAAACCAAGTCCATGCCTCAGCTTCATTCTCAAATTGGTATTGGGCATTAGTCCACTTTGATGGGACACAGATTAAATATTTATCTATTATCGGTTCGCCATACTTATGAATATCACGACCAACAGTGTAAGGGCGCAATATTTCGCTACTTCTTGAATCAGATTTTAGAAAAGCTTCGTGGGTTTTCTCATCGATTATAAAAGCGGCATTATATCCAGTTTTTAGGCCAACGAACATTTTGTTCTGGATATATTTCTTTAGAGGAGTTCCTACAGACTTAAGCCTTTTTACCAGTGAAGCGACTTCATTGCTGACTAAAGACCAACCATTTTCATCTAGAGAATCTTGGTCAACTGTGATTGCTTCGCTTTTGATGTAACCATCCAAACTTGGGAAATCTAACGTTGATAGGGTGGCGGCTTTGAACGAACCTTTCCTTTCGGCACTATCTAGAGAGAGTATGCAGGGATAAGCTGCAACGTTTTCAAAAACAGGAAGGTCACCGAAATCAATTAATTCAATGATGTTTTTACTGCTCATCCATTTCCGAAGTGGTAATCCATAATTTGCTCGCATCCATTTGTTAGCTACAATGATGCTGTAGATTCCATTCGTATTTATGAGTTTATCCACGCTCATTTCAATGAAGTATACAAACAGGTCAGCAGAACTTTGATAAGTTTCAAACGTCTTTTCTAAGTGGGGTTTGAAAGGTATAATCAACTCCTGCCTCACATAAGGCGGATTCCCAATCACTACATCAAAGCCTCCTTTGGCAAACACTTTCGGAAACTGTTCTTGCCAGTTAAAGGCGAGGTCGCCAGCCACTTCGGGGTCGTCTATGAGGCTGTTTCCGCATTTAATGTTGCTACTAAGTGAGGTTAGCTTTCGGCCTTTTTGGGCGGTGCGCAGCCATAAAGAAAGACGGGCAATTTCTACGCTTTCTTCGTTTATATCTACTCCATAAATGTTGTTCTCTAATATGTGGTTCTCCACATCTTGAAAAACGATACTGCCTTCAAACAACTGCGCTTCTAGTTCATCTACATAGCGGTGTTCTGCCATCAGAAACTCCAATGCTTGGTTAAGGAACGCGCCCGAACCACAGGCAGGGTCGCAAATGGTGAGTTGCAACAGCCAAGTGCGGTATTGCTTTAGCTGGGTATCTAGCTTTACAATGGTGGCTTTTTTACGGCCTTTACGGTCTTTGGCAAACTCCTCGTCATCTATGCCTATTTCGGCCTTTTTCTCTTGGCACAGTTTGCCAACCGTATTGTCTACTATGTATTTGGTAATGTACTTGGGCGTGTAGAAAACGCCATCTTTCTTGCGCTTGGTTTTGCTCTTATCTACTTCTTCGCCCGCCAGTTGTGCACGTACATTCTCAATATCATTTAAGCTATGCTCAAATATGTGCCCGAGTATGTTGGTATCTACCTCATCTGCAAAATCGTAATTGGTGAGTTTAAGGCAGTGTTTTTCTAAAACCACATCATTAATAAGCAGACTATCCAGCAATTCATCTGCTTTAAACAGTCCGCCATTGTAGGCATGTATCTCGTATTTGGCTCCTTTGTAGCCATCGTTCATATATCCGAAATACTTCTTGTATCGACTGTACAGCGGTTTGTATTCGTCTAGCTCTTTTAGCTTTTGCCATTGGTCTACAATGGAGCTTATGCTGTTGGGTGGCAACAGGCCTTTGTCTTCGGCAAAGAAGATAAACAGAAAACGGTCGAGCAGCTTTTGGCTTTTTTGATAGAGCAGCAGCGGGTCGTGCTGTGGGTTTTGCGCTACCATGTCTTCCCATAGGTCGTTCTTAAATGCAGAATAATCGGCATATAAGGCTTTGGTAATCTTCTCCTCTTGCAGTAGGCTTTCTTCCTTTACCTTGGCCGGAATACCGCCTAGGAGATTGTCTTTTTGCAAGAACAACCACAGCAGTTTAAAGCGCTCTTCTGTAAGGGTAAAGAGGTTGAATTCTTCGTGTTCTACGGCATTGTGTATAAAGAACCGCAGCTTTTCAAAGTTGCTGGTAATCACATACACACAGTCTGGCTGATTGTTTTTATAGTTAAATGCTTGGTCGTTGACTTTAGATAAATCTTTGGTGTCGGTGCCTTTTAGTTCTATTACGGCAATGGCCGAATTTCCTCCCCCGCCTGCAGGGGACAGAATTGCGCCATCGGTTTTTTTGGCGTCTTTAATATTTTTTAGCTCGGTGGTGAGGTTAAAGTCTGGATTGGGATTGATGGTATAGCCCAACACATTCACAAACAACTCGCGCAGGAAACCTTCTTGAAACTGCTCTTCCTTACTGTTGCGAATGTTCTCTTGTATCTCTTTGTTGAGAAAGTAACTAGCATATTTCTTATAGGCCAATGCAACCTGCTCAGCCTCTTGAGTGGCGAGGTATTTATTGAGTACGGATGATTGGTATAATGGCATATTTGCTTTCTAATCTTTCACGGTTCTCACTAATGGCAGACAACGCTATATAGGTGCCGCGTTCTTAACGTATATATCTCATGTGATTTATTCAAGGAAAGCCTTTGAGGGGATTAGTCCTTGTGTCTGCTTCCTTTCTTGAAAGTAGGTAGGAAAATAGTGGAGTGCAAATGGTCGTCCTGAAAAAGGACTTCCTCAGAATGAGGTTCAATTATTGATTCTCTCACTGGCCGATGGCTAAAAGGAATGGCGTAACTTTTGGATAGCTCTTCTGAATGACGCATTCAAATCTTATCGTCATTCTGAGGAGTGTAACCATTTGTAAAATGGTTAAGCTACCGAAAGAATCTCAGGGTTTTTGTTTGCCAAGCTTTAAACCATAATTAACGCAATTAAGCATCAAAAACTGGGTGGCATTTAGTTTTCAAGACAGTATGCTGAGATTCTTTCGGTCGTCCTGAAAAGGGACTTCCTCAGAATGACGTTCAATTATTGATTCTCTCACTGGCCGATGGCTAAAAGGAATAGCGTAACTTTTGGATAACTCTTCTGAATGACGTAATCAAATCTTATCGTCATTCTGAGGAGTGTAACCATTTGTAAAATGGTTAAGCTATCGAAAGAATCTCAGCGTTTTTGTTTGCCAAGCTTTAAACCATAATTAACGCAATTAAGCATCAGAAACTGTGTAGCATTTAGTTTTTAAGACAGTATGCTGAGATTCTTTCGATCGTCCTGAAAAAGGACTTCCTCAGAATGACGTTCAATTATTGATTCTCTCACTGGCCGATGGCTAAAAGGAATGGCGTAACTTTTGGATAACTCTTCTGAATGACGTATTCAAATCTTGCCGTCACTCTGAGTGTTTTGAGGTACGAAAAACCGGCAGCGTCTAGTTAGCGACACAAGATGCGGAGATGCTTTCGGTCGTCCCGAAAAGGGGACTTCCTCTGAATGACACAACTTTTCTAAGTTCTATAGCACCTTATTACCAATTGAGGACCTCAGGTGTTAAGTCTTTCCAATCAGGATTGTAATCTGAAATTAGCTTCTCTTTGTTTGCTCTGGACTTTCCCTTTATCTTTTTCTCGCGGTCAATTGCTTCTTCAATCGTTGAAAGATGTTCCATGTAGATGAGATTTGTAAGGTTGTACCGAGCACTAAAACTCTTTGGATACACTTTGTCTATGTGTTGTCTTATTCTTGAAGGTAAGTCTGAGGTAACGCCTGTGTAGAGCGTTGTTCTCCTCTTATTCGTCAAGATATACACTGACCCTCCACTTTCCATAGCATTAAGTAATTCAATTACAATCGATTATGCAATGGTATGCTGGTCTTCTTTCGGTCGTCCTGAAAAGGGGACTTCCATAGAACAACCATCGAGCTTAGAGCGTTTATATGGAATGGCAAAAAGTGGTGAATTAAACGTGCTAGGTACGGGCTTAGAGGCTTGTTGTGATAATCCACCGACAGGTTACTTTAGAGATGGCTTTTGTAGAACGATTCAAGTGGATGCTGGTACACACGTTTTATGTGCTGTGGTCACTCAAGAGTTCTTAGACTACACAAAGTCTCGTGGTAACGACCTTTCTACGCCTAAACCAGCGTGGGACTTCCCAGGTCTTGTACCAGGATCAAAATGGTGTCTATGTATCTCTAGATGGCTTGAAGCCGAACAGGCAGGTAAAGCTCCTTTTGTGGTGCTTGAAGCTACACATCAGAAGGCATTGGACTATACTTCTTTGGAGGTGTTGCAAAAGTATGCCGTGGTAGTTTAATACTGTAGTCATATCGACCAGAGGAGAGAGATCCTGACAAGCTATAAGGAGATTCTTTCGGTCATTCTGAGGAGAATAGCCATTTGAAAAATGGGTAGGCCATCAAAAGAATCTCAGGGTTTGTTTTCAAAGTGTTAAAAAGAATTAGGATAGTTAAGCATCATAAATTTTGGTAGCGACTAGTCATCGAGACAGGATACTGGGATCTGCCTGCGGCAGGCAGGTTCTTTCGGACGTCCTGAAAAGGGACTTCTCCTGGTACTCACTTTCAGTGAGTACCTATATTGTATGCGTTGTTTAGATAAGAGGAGTCCGCACTACAAGTGCGAACTAGAGGGGGGGGGGTGGTCAGGGGAATTAAGGTGACGGGTTAGTATAAGGTTAGGTGGGTTGTTTAAGCGTCTGATTAGCAAATATTAACGAGACTGAAGATTTGTGTGAATTTTTGTGAGTAGACCTGCGCCAGCAATTAACCTTCTAATGTGTTGGCCTTAGTTTTTCTAATTATCACTTCAAAATCTTCAAGGGCACCAATTACGGTTTCATCGTTTATTAAGCTTTTCCACAAATTAGACTCGAATATTTCTTTTGAATCTTCATTTTTCACTACTAAATAAGGTTCTAGATTATTTCCAGAATAATTCATTTCAGTATGAAAAACATTGTCTTTGTTGATACCCAATACGTCAATTTTCTCAGTTAACGAATTCAATCTATTAGCCCCAAGGATATTAGCAGGTTCGATTAATTTAAGATTCCCCTTATGTTCAATTAGAAAATAATCTAGCCGGTCTTCATTATTTCTTATTTCTAGATATCGATCAATATGTATTTCGGTCACTCTAGCCGTTCCATTTTCTACTATCTCTTTACTTTTAATGAGGTTTTTTGGGAGCTCTATTAATTCCAATATTTCAGAATAGACTTGATAGCTAATTAATAAGGAGGCGATAATAATTATTAGAGTAACAGGTAAGTAGTTGAATTCAGTGACCCATAATAAAAGCCATGAAAACATTACTGTGATGATTAAAATAACTAGAGATATTTTGGTTTTAAATGATTCAGATTTATTCCTAATCATTAAACTTTCAATCGTCTGCTTTTCTGAAGAATTTAATGCTCTTTCATATTCACGGATCATAATGCACCTTTTGATATTTAATGTCAACGTTTTATGTACAGTAACTATCCCAAAGGGGTATTCACTATATACTTCGTAAGCTATAGCCTATTTTTTTGTTCTTATTCGGTCATTTTGATTACCGATTCTCCATTGAATCTCCAAATTCCGTTTCTTCCACCAAACCAAATATTATCTTCTAAATCACCTAAAATAAAGAACACATCAGAAAAAGTCTGATCGTTGTAGTTGAACTCAGAAAATCTTTGACCATCGAAGATGCATAAGTTTCCCAAGTCTGCACCAAGCCAAAGATTGCCATTTTTGTCTTCGTAAATTGAACGGACTCGCTGATTGCAAAGACCGTCTTTAATAGAATAGGTTTTAAAGGAGTTACCTTCATAAACAGTTAAACCGCTAGTTCTATTGCCATTAAAGCCTATCCAGATTTCCCCAGATTTGTCATTATAAATGGTTCTAACGACATCGTCACTCAATCCGTCTGCTGGCATAAATTGGGTGAAGGTTTCTCCGTTATAACGACTAACTCCTCCGTGAGTCATTGAAGCAAACCATAAATTCCCATCGTTGTCTTTTCTGATAGATGGAATCCAATTGTAATAAAGACCGTCCTCTTGTTTTGTACCAATTTCAACTAAATAGGATGTGAAATTTTTCCCATCATATAAATAAGCTCCACCGCCAGCCGTGCCAATCCATAAATTGTCTTCTTTATCTGTCGCTAAGGAGTGCACAGCATTTGGACTTAGAACGGGATACATTTTAGCGGCCCAACCACTTGAAGTATCTCGATAAGGAAGAGGAATATGTTCAAATCGATTTCTGTCGTACTTAGTTAAACCATTTTGAGTTCCGAACCACAAATTATTTTCATGGTCGGAAACAATTGAAAAGACTTGATTACTACTCAATCCGTTTTTATCGGTATAATTTTTAAATGTTTTTCCGTCATAATGATACACACCACCTCCATTACTACTAAACCAAAGAGTCCCACCTTTGTCCATATAGCCATTTGAAAATCCGTTTTTAGGAACCGGGATTTTATTTACCTCTGAAACATTCTCAACATCGAGTGATCTTTTTTCGTTTTTAACTTGTCCGTTGCAAGAAAAAAATATTGAAAATAGAATCAATAAAGCTATACGTCTAAATATTAAATTCATTTCCGTTTTATTGGTTACAGCTAACGTTATATGTACGTTTCGCTTGTGGCCTATGCATCTCATATAATTTATGCAAACCTCTTGATATCATCCAAATATTGGTCGATGAGCGCCACTTCTGTCGTGTTTATATTTCTAGTAATACCTAATAGCTAACAGTAAAACTGTCTTAGTGGATTTTTATCAATTCAACTCAGCCCACCAATCGGTTTGAGGTTCTTCTCCAAGCGTTACGATTTCTCCAATCTGAGGGGTAGAATAGGTCAATTCTTTCGCCTTCGCTTCAGCGGTGAAACGCTCAATTGGGTCTTGCCAAGTGTGTAGTGACAAAGGAAATCCTCCCCAATGTACAGGGATGGATACTTTCACACCTGAGTCAATCGAGGCTTGAACTGTTTCTTCTGGATACATATGGATCGCATGCCAGTACTCATTGTATTGCCCACATTCCATAAAGCCCCAATCAAAAGGCCCTAATTGTTCGGCCACTTCTTTAAAGTGTTCGTCATAGCCGCTGTCTCCACTCCAGTAGATGCTGTGGTCTGCGGTTTTAAATACCCAGCCACCCCAAAGACACTTGGCTCTATCGGTCAAACCACGACCTGAGAAGTGTCTGCTTGGCGTAAAAGTGATGTCTATGTCACCAAACTCTTTTGAATGCCACCAGTCAAATTCTGTAATCGTGGCGGAAGGAATTCCCCATGCTTCTAAGTGTCTAGAAACGCCTAGCGCTACAAACCATGTATCCACTTTGTCTTTGAGTAGGTTAATGCTGGCATAGTCCAAATGATCGTAATGATCGTGTGTCATCAATACCATATCGATCTGAGGCAATTCATCAATAATGTCTAATGTGTTTTCACTAAAACGCTTTACCGCAAAAGGTGAAATAGGTGCTGCATTGGGACCTAGCATTGGATCAATCAACAGGTTCTTTCCATTCAATTGAAGCAGTAGTACTGAATGTCCATACCAAATGAATTTGGGCTTGCTTAAGTCTTTGTTGAAAGCTGCTGCGTCAAATGGAATGACAGGTATTGGCACCTGAGGGCTTCTAACTTCTCTATCGGTGAATTGCCTTTGAAGTAAGTCGGGCATGGTCTTTAACCCAATGTCCATGATGGTCTCGGACTGATTCTCAAAGCTTTTGTCTTTCCATTGTGGAGATTGAGCATATCGTTTCAGTAGACCGCTGCTCAGTTTACCTCCGAATTGTGGATTGAACTCTATGAATGCCCAAACGGCAAGAACTATGAAAAGAAGAATGGTGAGGAATTGCATATGTGTTGGAAAACTAGGGATTAGTAATCAGACAATCAGGGAATAGATGAAATAAAAAAGATCAGACCACAAAAAGTGATCTGACCTATAAGAACTAATTTCTAAGTCTTGAAAATTGACGACTGTTTACTGATTTCCAGTTCACCGATCACCCAGTCCCTAACTCCCTGTTTACTAATAACCGATTACCAATTAAGGAGAACGTCATTCCAGAATTTTTCTTTCGAACCTTCAATAGACGAAAGAAAAATGTCCGGAATCTCATTGGTTTGAAGCTTTTAGATACCGGATAAAATAGTCCATGTTAAAAACATATGGACGATTTTTCCGGCATGACGACTCTTTTGGGCTTGATCACCTAATTACGCTCAGTGTAGGAAAGCTTAGTTTGTTAAAGGAGAATACTGATTTCCCAATATCCCAACTCCCTGTTTACCGATTACTAATTCCCAGTAACCTATTTCCCTCCAGTTTTCTCAATTTCAATCGTTCTGTTCTTGCGCTCTAAGGCCTTATTGAACTTTTGAATATCTTCACTTATGAGTTTATCGAATTGCTCAATAGCCTTCTCTAAACGATCGTTCAATACTTCTTGCACTTCACCTTGCTGATCGGTTGGCTTAAAGTCAATCCCGCTACCATTCATGTCACTCGCTAAAGCGCTCAAGCGTCCGTATAGTTTGATTGGAGAGCGGAAGGCATCTTCACGAGCACCAGTCAAATGGATATCGTAAAGCTTTCCTGCTACTTCTTCGGCTAGCGCTTTCAGTCTAACGGCTTCTTTCTGGGTTCTTTTATCACCCACTTCAGCAATGATTGATTCCAACTCTTTACGCAATACTTCTACTGCATTGATATTGACAACGGCAAGGTTCATCGCGTTTCGCAACTCTAAAGAGAAGGCTACTTGTGCTTCAATATCTGCTTGCGTTCCTTCTGCAAATGGATCTTTTAATACCGAGAAAGACTTGCTCATAGATTCGATCACCTTGCCCTCCTTGTCTTTGATGACTAAGTGGGCATCGTAAGTGCCAGGTGCAACTCTAGGGCCTAACTGACCTGCATTTAAGTCAAGATCCCACTGTACCAAAGGTCTCCAGCCTTCACCGTTTAGTTGTACCCAAGGACGACCAGGAGGTTGTACTCTAAGCTTCGGTCTGAAAGTAGACTCATATCTCAAGTTCCACACGGCACGATTCACACCCTTACTGTTTCTAGCGTTCACTGTACGGATCAATTCGCCATTCTTGTTTTTGATTTCGATGCTTACCTCACCATCCATTTTATCTGGTAAGTAGTAGTTGATAATCGCACCATTTGGAGGATTCTGTCCTGAGTTATTACTGGAACCATCGGTTTTAATGCTTTCGCGATTATTGAACCTATAAGTATCTCGAATGTCTACCAATTGGGCTTTGCTACTCAACTTATCAAAGTTCCTTACAGCCCCTAAATCATCTAGGATGTAATAACCACGTCCATAAGTACCTACCACAAGGTCGTCAAAGCGTTCTTGAATTTCCATCCAATATACCGGAGCAGGAGGAAGGTTCAATCTTAGTCTTTCCCAAGAGGCACCATCATTATGGCTTACATAAATGCCTTTGTCAATACCTGCGTAAAGAAGGCCTTCTCTTTTTGGATCTTCTTTTACAACATGAACAAAGCTCGATTCTGATTTAGGAATGCCGTCAGATATTTTCGTCCACGACTGGCCGAAATCATCCGTTTTATAGATGTACGGATCAAAGTCACCCATTTGATGTAAATCCACAGTAACGAATGCTGTACCTGCTTTAAACTTAGAAGGGTGAATGTTAGCGATGGTTCCCCATGCTGGTAAATCAGGAATGTTTGCTGTTAGATTAGTCCATTCCTTGCCACCATCTTTGGTCAGCTGCACTTGTCCATCATTAGTACCTACCCAGATCATTCCTGCTTGCAAAGGAGATTCTTCAATCGCAAAAAGGGTAGCGCCATCGAAGGTCATTAAGTTGTCTACCGCAACGCCACCAGAACTTTGTTGATGGCTCTTATCATTCAGGGTTAAGTCTGGGCTAATGATTTGCCAGCTTTGCCCGCCATCATCAGATTGATGCACAAACTGACTTCCGACATAAACTCGGCTTTTAACTGAAGTAGAAAAGCTTAAAGGGAAATTCCAGTGCCATCTGTACTTCATATCCGCAGGAGCCCAACCATAGCCGGCTTCTGGCCAAACGCGCACTTCACGTGAGTAACCTGTTCTTAAGTCATGTCTTTCCAAGCCGCCATCATAGCAGCCTGACCAGATGATATTATTGTCATTCGGATCTGCCTTGGCGAAACCACTTTCGCAGCCACCAACACCTTTCCATAAACCTAAAGGAATGTAGCCTTGCAAAGAGTTACTTGGCCCCATATAAGACCAACCATCTTGTCTGTTGCCAATTACATTGTATGGAATCTGGTCATCAACTGATACGTGATACATCTGCGCGATCGGCAATACTACACGCTGAAATGAACGACCGTGGTTCAAACTGATGCTTGCACCACCATCGTGCGCAACCATCATACGGTCAGGGTTTGTTGGGTCGATCCACATATCGTGGTTGTCACCACCACCTCTTGGAGGTCTTGGACTTCGGGTTTTTCCGCCATCTAATGATTGTACAAAACGTACACTCATTGAGTAAATTTCGTCTGGGTTGTCAGTTCCCACTGCAATTCTTGTGTAATAGGGAGCTCTTTCGTTCCACGTATGGTCTTGGCTCATGAGTGTCCATGACTCGCCTTTGTTATCTGAACGCCATAACTCAGGACTATCAATTTCGAACAGGGCATACACCACATTCGGGTTGGAGTGCGAAACCGCTACGGCTGTTTTTCCTACTGGTCGATCAGTTCCACCAGGAAGTCCTTTTGAGATCAAGTGTTCCCAAGTGTCGCCACCATCGGTAGACTTATAAACACCGCCACCGGCACCACCGCTATTCAGTCCCCAAGAGTTGATATTCACAGACCACATGCCTGCATAGAGAAT
>Ga0222675_1000427_pt1 | contig 16430 bp, 12 predicted proteins | sample AntAcemetagen868_FD_179818 | JGI IMG/M metagenome (GOLD analysis project Ga0222675, IMG submission 179818) | Saline water microbial communities from Ace Lake, Antarctica - #868 | ecosystem: Environmental > Aquatic > Non-marine Saline and Alkaline > Saline | place: Antarctica: Ace Lake...
AAGTCTTGGTTATATGTTTTTGGATTGAATAAAGACCTTGAAAGAAACGCAAGGACATCTGAAATTCCAATCGGCTGGCACCTAGTATGGAGCCACTTAGGGGCGATCATAATGGGGAGCTTTTCAACTAGATCTCTTATGATTTCGAAAGAGGCACTCCCAGAACCGATGATGATTCCAGCCCTTAAGGCGGTGAAGTTATAGTCTCCTTTGCTAAGCTCTATTTCTACATTTTTTCTAGAAGCTAAATGCTTTGAAAGGATAGATTCATTAATAATCCCGCTTAAATAGATAACATGCTTGACCTTTGTTCTTTCTAGGGCGTTTCTGAAGTTTATAGCAGACTTTTCTTCGAGCGCTTCATAATCTAATGATGAAGACATAGAGTGCACCAAATAGTACGCGCCATCTATATCCTCTGGTATATTCTCTAAGGATTTTGGATCTAATAAGTCTAGTTGAAGTACGGATATGTTTTCTTGTAAAGATACAGGTGGGGTAAACCTTTTTGGGTCTCTAACGCAACACACGACTTCATGTCCTGCTTCAATCAAAACAGGAAGTAATCGTTTACCAATGTATCCTGTAGAACCTGTGAGTAATATTTTCATTTAGTTAGACATTACGAGTTTACATGGGGTTGATCCACGGTGATAAGCAATATAGACTTTTGGGACTTATAATCACGAAGAGAAAAGCCTGAGTCTAGTAAACTTAAGAAAGTATGAAATCTACTGCAGCTTGAGAATGTATCTCTGTGGTATTGAAAATAGGAAGTGTTATGTCGTTCGAATTGATCATCAATGGAAGCTCTGTGCAGCCTAGAACTACACCTTCAGCTCCTTGGTCACTCATTCCTTTAATGGCATCTAAAACGTATTGTTTTGAGGAAGTAATGATTTTTCCAAAGGTCAATTCCTTTTGAATAATTCTGTGAAGTTCAACTAGTTCAGCGTTAGAGGTAGGTACTAAAACTTCAAGACTATTTTTAGCTATTCTGCCAGTGATAAACGCTTCTTCCATTGAGAACTTAGTCCCCAAGAAGCAGACTTTTTTAAGTCCATTTGCTTTGATAGCTGCTGCTGTCGCGTCAGCAATATGGATAATAGGTGCCTTGAGTTTTTGTGTTACAATTTCATATACTTTGTGTGGTGTATTGGCGCATAAGATGATTGATTCGACTCCTCCAGCCTCTAATCTGTGTCCTGCGTCAATAATGAGGTCAGCTACCTTATCCCATTGGTCAGCTACTTGGTGTTGATGAATGAGTGATTGATTTAAGTTATAGAGTAATAGAGGAGGGTTAGTGTTGTCTCCGAAATGGTCGTTAACAGCTTGATTGATATTACGATAATATTCGGCAGTAGAATGCCATGAAGTTCCTCCGATAAGACCAAGTCTACGCATGTCTAAATGTAGTTGTTTTCAGCTTCTAACGGTTGATGTCAAAAGCTAATCGTCTACCCAAACAAATCAGAACTGAGGTAGCGATCGCCACGGTCGCAAACAATATGTACGATTATACCTTCTTCAATTTCTGAGGCAATCTGTAGCGCACCATATAATGACCCACCAGAGCTCATGCCTGCTAAGATACCTTCTTTTTTGGCCAGTCTACGGGTTAATTGTGTCGCATCTGCTTCACTTACATCGATGACGCGGTCTACTCTCTGAGGTTCGAAAATCTTAGGTAAGAATTCGGGGGACCAACGCCTGATGCCCGGAATACTAGAGCCATCGGTGGGTTGAGTGCCTACAATTTGAATGTCTGAATTTTGTTCTTTTAAATATCTTGAAACGCCCATAATGGTGCCTGTCGTACCCATTGCCGATACAAAATGAGTGACTTTACCCTTCGTATCTTTCCATATTTCAGGTCCTGTAGTTTTGTAGTGCTGGCCGTAGTTATCTGCATTAGCGAATTGATTGAGCATAAAGTAGCTTTCTTCTGAGGCCATTTGTTCGGCAAGGGTTCTAGAGTATTCTATGGTTTGTTTAGCGGGAGTGAGGATCACTTTAGCACCATAAGCCTCCATGCTTAATACTCGTTCTCGGGTAGAATTGTCAGGCATGACCAGAGTCATATCAACCCCCATGATGCTGGCAATCATGGCCAAGGCTATGCCTGTATTGCCACTAGTGGCTTCTATAAGTTTGTCACCCGGCTTAATCTCGCCTCTGTCGAGGGCCCCTTTGATCATGCCATAGGCTGCACGGTCTTTTACACTTCCACCAGGGTTGTTGCCTTCTAGTTTGCCAAAAATACGAACCTCTGGCTTTGGACTCATGCCTTGGTATTCAATTAAAGGTGTATTACCAATCAACTGCTCAAATTTCATGTGGTCCTTCTCTTTTTTAAATTCACATTATCTAACGTCTACCCTCTAATTTACGCGCTTTCTCCTTTAAATATGATTGTATCTGTTTTGCCAGCAGAGTCAGACATTTGGGCTTTATAATAAATCTTTGATGAAGGAGGGACACTGTGGGTCAACCAGACATTTCCTCCAATAATCGAATCATGTCCCACATGGGTATTGCCACCTAAAATCGTGGCGCCAGCATAGAGCACCACATTATTTCCAATGGTCGGGTGACGTTTTGTTTCAGCATCTTTTTTGTCTACGCTTAATGCTCCTAAGGTAACGCCTTGATAGATTTTTACATGATCACCAATCACGGTAGTTTCACCGATTACCACGCCTGTTCCGTGGTCTATACAAAAGAAACTACCTATTTGGGCACCTGGATGAATGTCAATACCAGTTTTGCTGTGTGCATGTTCTGAAATGATGCGAGGGATAAGTCCGACTCCGAGTATATGGAGTTGGTGGGCTATCCTATTGGCTGCTATGGCCAAAAAACCGGGGTAGGTTCTGATCACTTCTGTACGACTTTTAGCAGCGGGATCACCTTCCAAAAGGGCTGTAATATCCTGATCCATTTGCTCATAAATGCTGGGTAGTACTTCGAAAAATCTTTCGGTGGTATGGTTGGGCTCTAGTTCACCCTTGGCAGGGTTTTTCGACAAGATCTGTTCTAGTTGAAGTTTGAGCCTTTCAATGTAGAGCTCAAATTCTCGTTGGTTGGTAAACTGTTGTTTAGCGAAGTCTGGAAAGAGAACGCCTAGCAGGTCGTTGAACCAATTTGATACAGCTTCGAGGGATGGACAGATTGGGCAAACTTGCTGTTTGATGTATAAATTTCTGATGAAGTCTTGATGCATACGTTCTAAAGCATTCAAAGGTGAAAACAGTTCCTTTTAACGCGTATGATATGAACAGTAAAGTTCCTTGAAATGGCTAATGTCCTAGTTTTATTAACCGTTTCACCCTAAAAGCTCGGATGTGCTAAACGCTTGGCATAGGTGCCAGCATTCGGTCTAGTGCATATACTTTATGTATGCCTTCTTTGCCTTTCGCTTCAATTTCGTAACTGCCGCTAATGGTACACCACTTGTCGAACTGCCTATAAAGCTCTTCTGAAATCAAAAATTTGGTGTTTAATGCTTTGTTGGCTTGCTCTATGCGACTGGCAAAGTTAACCGTATCACCGATAGCCGCTTCTTTTTCCATGCCTTTAATGCCGATCGTTCCCCAGATTACTTTTCCGGTATGCGCGCCTAGTCGGATTTTGAAATCGCCATTTATGAGATTATGCATCTCATGATCGAACTTATCTACTGCGTCTTGAAGGGCAAAGCCAGCGCTGATAAGGTTACCTGCATGATTTGGGTCGTCATCTAAACCAAAAATGGCTAAGAACCCATCACCGTAATAATCGATGATTCGGCCATGGTATTTCTTTATGATTGTACCTGCAATGTAAAAATACCTGTTGAGCACATGTACCACGTCATAGGCAGGCGTTTGTTCAGAAAATGCCGTGTAATCTGCTATGTCTACAAAAAGCACGGAGGCTTGTTTCTCTTGCCCTAAGCTTCTAGGGGCACCATTATCTCCATATTGAAGGATGACGTCTTCATCTATTTTATCGAGTACCAATCTTCTAATTTTTAGGTCTTGCTTAGGTTCGGTCTGACATGCCAAGCGTACTTCGTTGGGCAGCCCTAATTGATCTGCTAATTTGCTTTCTTTCTCGTTGCGTTCCGGAAGTCCTTCAACTCCTTCTTCTACCAGTATCCGGCAGGTAGAGCAAAATGCATTGCCCCCGCAGGCATGAACATGAGGGATACCGCTTTTCAGTGCAGCATTAAGGATTGTCTCTCCTTTTTCGGTTTGAATACAAATGTTGTCTGTGCTGAATTCTACTTTTGCCATGCTTTAGCTTTCACGAGATCAGTCGGACTGAAGACGATCTTGTGATTGATTTAGCAAGAAACGTTACCGCGGGTCTAGATTGTTCCCGAATTATAAGAATACCTAAAGTTTATTTCTAATTGCCTCAATCAGGAACCTCTTGATCGATTTCAAAGAGCTCGTTGATGCAATAACCTATTTACTCCGTTGTTTTGGTTTTCGAAGTTTTCAAAGCTTTGGTAACAAACGGCTTGTCCGTTGATCAATATCTCGCTGGCATAGACCACTTCAACCATAGAGAGGTCTAATGAAATATCTCTTGAAGCGGCCTCATTACCTCTCTAAAGTAGCTCCGATAGCTCAAGCCATCTCAATTCCATTTCATCTATTTGATTGGTCAGGTCTTCTATGGCAGAAGACCAAGCAGTCAGTTCTTGATGATCGTTTGATCCTTCATTTAGTTGAGTGATCAGCGCTTGCTTCTTTTTTTCAAGTTTAGGCATCTCTTTTTCAAGCGCATTAAACTCCTGCTTTTCTTTGAAGGATAGTTTGCCCTTTTCCTTTTGTTCTTTTTGAACAGGTTTTGGAGTATTGGTCCCTTTCGACTTGGGGTTTGTCTTAGCCAAAGCTGCTTCGGCCCTAAAATCCGTATAGTTACCAGGGAAGTCTTTGATGACACCTGTGCCATCAAACACGAATAGGTGATCAACCAATTTATCCATGAAATACCTATCGTGAGAAACGAGCATCAAACAACCATCAAAGGCTTCTAAATAAGCTTCTAGTGTATTGAGGGTAATTAAGTCGAGATCATTGGTAGGCTCATCGAGTACCAAGAAGTTTGGACTTTGAATAAGGATTTGTAACAGTTGAAGTCTTCGCTTTTCTCCACCACTTAGTTTTCCTATTGGTTTGTATTGTACGTCTGGCGGGAAGAGAAACCTGGTCAAGAATTGTGAAACGGGTACAGTTCTTCCATTTCCGACTTCTACTACTTCTGCAATGGCTTTTGCAAACTCGATGATCGTCTGCTGATTGTCAAAGCTCAGTTCTGTTTGCTTGTAGTAGCCAAATTTGGTGGTTGAACCTTTGTCCACCACACCGCTATCAGGAGACATTTCTCCCATAAGCAATTTGATGAGAGTAGTTTTTCCAGTTCCATTAGGGCCTACAATACCAACTCTTTCTTTTCTTGGGAAGACGAAGTCAAAATCTTTGATGAGCGTTTTACCATCAAAGCCGTGGCTGAGGCCTTCTATTTCTAATACTTTTTTCCCTTGTCTTTGTGATTCGGCCTTCAACTTAAGGTCTGCCGAGTTTTCCTTGCTGAAAGCTTTGCTTTTCGTGTCTTCAAACGCATCAACGCGATACTTGGCTTTTGTGCCTCGCGCCTTCGGTTGCCTGCGAATCCAATCGAGTTCTTTTCGGTATAGGTTTTTTGCTTTATCGATGGAGGAACCCTCAGATACTTCTCTTTCGGCTTTTTTCTCTAAAAAGAAGGCATAATTTCCTTTGTAGTAATTGATTTGTCCTTTGTCTAGCTCAATGATTTCATCGGTCACCTTTTCGAGGAAATACCTATCGTGTGTCACGAGTATTAGCGCCATGTTCGCCTGGCTGAGATAGTTTTCGAGCCATTCAATGGTTTCGATGTCTAGGTGGTTGGTTGGCTCATCTAGAATCAGTAAGTCTGGTTTCTGGATAAGAACACTTGCTAGGGCGATACGCTTTTGTTGCCCCCCAGAAAGCTTAGAAACTTCCATGTCCAATTCGTGCAGCCCTAACTTACCGAGTATTTGCTTCGCTTGACTTTCTAGGTCCCAAGCATTTGCAGCATCTATCTCACCGATGAGTCTTTCGATTTGATCACCATCTCCACTGGTGATGGCGCGTTCATATTTAACGATCAATTGCTGAGTAGGGTCATTCTCATCAAAGACAGCATCTAGAATTGTCTGGCCAGCTTTGAAGGCAGGATTTTGGAGGAGTGATCTAACAACAATGTCGTTTCTAAAGACAACCTCTCCTGAATCAGGCGTTTCGATACCTGTGAGGACTTTCAGCAGGGTGGATTTACCCGACCCATTAATGCCAACTAAGGCTACTTTTTGACCTTGCGCTATACCAAGTGATAAGTCGTTTAAGATAGTTCTATCACCAAACGTTTTCGAGATGCTTTCGACCGATAAATAATTCATTGCGGCAAAACTACGACAGTAAGTCAAACTTAATCGACAAGTGGGAAAAGAATGTATAATCTCTAAAGAAGAGAGGCAGAGGGTTCAAACAAAATTGGCGTTCTAGTCACCCTGATACGTGGAGGTCTAAATAATTAAACAAAAATACTTGATGATTCGTGTAATCATATGAAACTATTGTCTTTGGCTTAGTCTTTGTACTGTGTAGCTTTAGTTAAACTTTGAATCATGCGACTAAAATATTTATCAATTCTCATTCTGGTATTCATAATTGTTGGCGCGCCAACTGCAAATGCTCAGTCAAGTACTGAGAAGAAAACGGAGAAGCCATTATCAAAAAGAGATAAGCGCCAGCTACTTAAAGCAAAAAAGCTCGAAGCGAAAATTGAAGAAGTGATAATGCTGATTGAGGCACGTAATTTTGTAATTAAGGATGATGGAGCCACAGGTGGATTGTACCCCCAGTCTGGTTTAGTAAATTTCTTTAGAATAAAGAATGATACGGTGACCTTTCAAAGACAAGGTGCCAAGCCGCTAGGAACAGGTGTACAAGAAGCGGAGGTTATCGATAAGTTTCAGGGGATCATTCAGAGTTTAAATGTTATTGAAGCAGAGGGTAACCTACCACCAAGAGTCGTTGTGAGTTATTTGGATAGAATTACAAGAGAATTTCGAAGAACCGTTATCTATATTTTCCCAAGCCGTGTTGAGGCAAGGCGAGAAGATGGTACCGGTTTGGTGATCAGAGGTAAGTACTATACAATTGCAGATGCCAGGGTGAGGGAGTTAGGGATTAACTCAGAGAGACTGTTGGTAGAAACTGCACAACGCTATTAGTGTGCCAGTTAATCGTTAGCTGTGAGTCATTAGGCCGGCCTAAACAACATTTATAAAAAGTCTCTATACACACAGTGTATAGAGACTTTTTCATGTCCAATTCATCCTATGATGGCAAAAAAAGAAAGGCCTCGATATTTCGAGGCCTTTCAAGTATTTCTATTTGGTAAAAGCTTACTCTTTAACCTCTGTAATCATTTCTTCAACTTCGTCTAAATGAAGTTCTTTAGTCTCATCTATGTCAACCTTAAGGTCTTCACTATGTGAACCAGTTCCCCAAACATCACCCAAGATTGGAGCGATTACAAGACCAATCAAACAAGTCAACTTGATTAAGATGTTCATTGAAGGACCTGAAGTGTCTTTGAATGGATCGCCAACAGTATCACCTGTCACAGCAGCTTTGTGTGCTTCTGATCCTTTGAAAGTCATTTCACCATCAATCTCAACACCGGCTTCGAATGACTTCTTAGCGTTGTCCCATGCACCACCAGCATTGTTCTGGAAGATTGCCCAAACTACACCAGATACTGCAACACCAGCCATATAAGCACCAAGTGGCTCAGGACCCATTGCAAATCCAATGATAATAGGGAAGATAATCGTGATAGCTCCAGGAAGCATCATTTCTTTGATCGCAGCTTTTGTTGAGATGTCAACACACTTACCATATTCAGGTGTGGCAGTTCCTTCCATAATACCTGGAATTTCTCTGAACTGTCTTCTAACTTCTTTTACCATTTCCATGGCAGCTTTACCAACTGATTCCATAGCCAAGGCAGAGAATATAACTGGGATCATACCACCAATAAATAGTGCTGCAAGTACATCAGCTTTAAAGATGTTAATACCATCGATACCTGTGAATGTAACGTATGCCGCAAATAGGGCAAGTGCTGTTAATGCAGCAGATGCAATAGCAAAACCTTTACCAATTGCAGCAGTAGTGTTACCTACAGAATCAAGAATATCAGTTCTTTCACGCACTTCGTCTGGGCAATTACTCATTTCAGCAATACCACCAGCATTATCGGCAATTGGACCGAATGCGTCAATCGCTAATTGCATAGCTGTTGTCGCCATCATAGCAGAAGCGGCAATCGCTACACCATAAAAACCGGCTAGTTCGTAAGCACCCCAAATAGCTCCAGCAAATAGTAAGACAGGAGCGAAGGTAGACTTCATACCCGTTGCTAAACCAGCAATAATGTTAGTTGCAGCACCAGTAGAAGAGTTTTGAATGATATCCATTACTGGCTTCTTACCGATAGCAGTGTAATATTCTGTGAAGTATGAGATGGCTCCACCTACAACGAGTCCGACTAAGACAGCACCAAATACTCTGGTAGATGTGATGTCAACAAGACCTTCTCCAAAAAGCTCCATTTGCATGGTAGCTGGTAAAAGTAAGTCGATAAGGAACCAACACGCTATAGCAGTCAAAATTATCGAAACCCAGTTACCGCGGTTCAACGCAGCCTGTACTTGTGATTCTTTTGCATTGTTATCAGTAATTTTAATTACTGCCATTCCACCTAGAGAGAATAGAATTCCTAAACCAGCGATGGCAAGAGGTAAGAGTATCGGGCCGATGCCACCGTATGCATCACCTTCGAAATTTGCACCCATATCACCAATTACATAGTTACCAAGCACCATTGATGCTAGCACTGTTGCTACATATGAACCGAACAAATCAGCTCCCATACCAGCTACATCACCTACGTTATCACCCACGTTATCAGCAATGGTTGCTGGATTTCTTGGATCATCTTCAGGGATACCTGCTTCTACTTTACCTACAAGGTCAGCACCTACGTCAGCGGCTTTGGTATAAATACCACCACCAACTCTAGCAAATAATGCGATAGATTCAGCACCAAGAGAGAAACCAGCTAGGGCTTCAAGAACAATTACCATTTGATCTACACCGCCATTGGCAAAATCTCCTTGCATGAAGAATTGGAACAATAGGATGAATATGATACTTAGTCCAAAAACAGCCAAACCAGCAACACCTAGTCCCATTACAGAACCTGCAGTGAAAGATACCTTTAAAGCTTGTGGAAGACTTGTTCTTGCAGCTTGAGTAGTTCTTACGTTAGCTGCAGTAGCGATTCTCATTCCGATGTTACCAGCTAGCGCTGAAAAGAAGGCACCGATAACGAAAGCTACTACGATAAACCAATGTGTTGTTTCAACAACCATTGAGATAACGCCTAACAAAGCACCTGCAACAACAACAAAAATTGAGAGTACTCTGTACTCAGCACTTAAGAAGGCAAGTGCGCCTTCTCTGATGTAATTTGCAAGGTCTTGCATTTTTTGATCGCCTGCATCTTGTTTGTTGACCCATCGTCTTTTGATGATCATTACAAGTAAGCCGATGATACCTAGGACAGGTATAGCATAAATTAGATTTGACATATTTTAAAGTCGGTTAATTTTTAAGACGCGCAAAGATAGGATAAGCACCTAAAAAATGAAAACATGTCCCAGATTATATCCGAGACATGTTTTTTGTAGTTAACTTATTGGGAGAAAGGGAGTTGTATCTTGTTTGGTTATGGCTTTAACGCGCCAACACCGCCATCAATACCAATTACTTGACCAGTAATCCAGCTAGATTGGTCAGATAATAATAAAAGAGACATGTTGGCAAGGTCTTCTGGTTGCCCAAATCTGCCGATTGGATGCCTTTTATTCGAAGCTTCTTTTCTATCATCGCTAGACAATAATTTTTCAGCTAACGGAGTCTCCGTTAAAGACGGAGATAAAATATTAACTCTAATTTGATGCATACTCCATTCTGCCGCAAGAGATTTTCCTAAGCCTTCAATCGCACCTTTTGCGGTAGCAATAGAGGAGTGAAAGTTCATTCCCAACTTAGCGGCAACCGTACTGAATAGCACGACTGATGAGGTATCAGCTTTCTTCAAGCTTTTATAGGCTCCCTGTAATACCTTAATGGCACCCAATACATTGATATCAAGGTCGTGCTGAAAATCACTTATGGCTAACCGGTGAAATGGTTTGAGGTTGATGGTACCTGGGCAATACACCAAGCCATCTAGTACTTCAGGTATAAAAGAAAGGTCCGGCTCTTGATCATTGATGTCTAAATGATAGTGGGTTACCCCAGAGATATTTGGGTTGTTTCTGGAGGCAGAAATTACTTCTGCACCTTGGGCAACAGCCATTTGCGCTATGCTTTGCCCAATGCCTGAACTTGCTCCGATAATGAGTATTTTTTTTCCGTTCATAACTATGTCTTTTTAAAAGTCGATCACAATACCAATAGAAGGTAAAACACTAGCGCCTTCAACGCTCATGATTTCCACTAAGCTTCTTGGCGCAAGTTCGTTGCCATCGGCATCTCTTGAGAGGCCAAATTCCGGTTCTTGTGGTATGTCAGATCCTAGTATATTTTGAATCTCAAGGAACACATTCAGTGTCCATTTATTGTAATTCCATTTTTTATCTATTCTCAAATCAACCTGATTGAAAGTATCTAGGCGGTCTGAACCTATCTGAGAGAAGTCTCTAATCACCGCAGGGTAGTTGGCTAAAGTAGCTGCTTGATCTACTGGGGCGAAAGGTGTTCTTCCCAGGTAACGCATCCTACTACTCAATTCCCAGTTGTTTCCGAATTTGTAGCCACCAGTTAGCGTCAGCAAGTGCCTGCTGTCCCACGTGCTTGGTCTAAATACATTTTGATCGAAGGCAGTATATTCACTTCGATAGAAAGTATAAGCGGCTATCAGGTAATAATTGTTCGTAAACTTCTTCTGATATAAAAACTCTAGTCCATAACTTCTGCCTAGACCTACACTAGCAATCGGTTCATTGCCAAGCACAGAAAAGTCAGCGCCTAAATTCGCTAGTGATACGCCATTGGTGATAGAAACAGGATAATTATCATACCTCTTATAGAAACCTTCTAAAGTGAAACGAGCAGAAGGGGTCACTAAATATTCTAGCCCAAGCACTACATGATCACTCTGAATGTATCTGGCCGTTTGATTGACCATATTTCCTGCATTATTCGTAAACCCTAAGATGGTATAAGGAGGTATTTTAAAGTATCTACCCAAAGAAGCATTGAGTGACCATTTCCTCAACTTATCGAATGTATAGGAACCGGATATTCTAGGGCTAAAGGTTTCTAAAAGGTTATTTCCGTCTTCTGTGAACGTGTTGGCATCGAAACGAACGCCTAGTGAAAGGCTTAGCCTTTCGTCATAAAAGGTTCTATTCGCTTGGCCGAAGAGCCCGTATCTTAAGAAATTTAGGTCGCTATTGTATTGGAAATTATTAACGAGGTCTATGGTTTCATTTTCATAGTTGGCTTGCTGAAGGCTGAGTCCCCCGCTGACCGTCCAAGTTTGCATGAACTTCGTATAATTATACCGCAGTTTGGTCTCCATTTCTACCGACTTGTTCTGAAGGATTAGGCCTGTCTCATTCACATTGTCGGTATACTGTCTGAAATCATTTTCAAGTCTGTTATTACTCAAGGTAGTGGTCATGAAGCCGGAGCCGTCTTTGAATCTTTTCTTCCAGCTTGCTCCGATTGTATTTGTTTGTTGCTTAATGATCGGTACCTGATCTTGCGTGGCTTGTTGCTCCTCATCAAATTCATCGAGTGCGTTTACCGAGAAATCGTCAATTGAGCCTACTCCAGTAATGATTAACTCGTTGTATTTGTCAAACTTGTGCGTTACTTTATACTGATAATCCCAGTAATCGGGTAGGATAGGAAGTCCTATTAATTCGAAGATCAACTGGAGATAAGAGCGTCTTACAGAAGCAATAAAAGAAGTATTACTCTCCTCTTTACCTGACTTGAATAGGGGAGCCTCTAAAGTCAAGGCAGTTTCACTGCTACCAACTCTCACGTTGGTTTTCATTTCCCGATTGTTGCCATTTCGCTGGTCGAATTGAAGGACACCAGAGAGCACATTATCGTATTGCGCTCCGAAAGCACTTGACGAGAGTGTTACCCCTTCAAAGAAACTTACATTGAGCAAACCTACTGGGCCACCTGCACTTCCTTGCGTGGCAAAGTGATTGATGTTAGGGATTTCGATCCCATCTAGGTAGTAGACGTTTTCATTGGGCGCTCCGCCACGAATGATTATATCGTTTCTAAACCCACCTACGGAACCTGATACACCAGGTAGCGATTGTACCACCTTAGCAATATCATTGTTTCCACCAGGATATGTAGCGATTTCTTCTCTCGAGAGCCTTTGAATCGAAAGGGGAGTCTCTTCAATCTTTTCGAATGGATTCGCGATAACGACTACCTCGTCTAATTCTGCAATAGACTCTTTGAGTTCAAAGTTTAAGTCAGGGATTCCTCCTGATTTAATGACAATACCATACTTAATGACAGTCTCATACCCCACAAAGGATACCTGCACATTATAGGTCTGAGTCGGTATTTTCTCGATGACGAAATAGCCGTCAATGTTTGTATTGGTCCCTATCTGCGTATCACCAAGACGCACAGTAGCACCAGGAATTGATTCTCCAGTTCTTGCATCTCTTACATACCCAGTAAGCCTGCCTTGGCCTTGGAATGCTATTGAAAGTTGAAAGCAGAGGAGTCCTGCTAGGCTAAAAAGTAACTTGGATCGCATGAATCTTAAATATCGTTAATCTAACTACGACAATAAGAACAGTCTTGGATTAGAACTGTTTCGAAATAGTAGAATTAATTATACTTACAGATCTTCTGCAGGAGCAAAATATTTTTTGTCGGCCACAAAGGTTCCGAAGGGTAGCAAGGAGGCTATGCCCGCAAGCATCATCTTTTTGAAAGACCACTTCAATTGAAGTGTGACGATGAGCACAAAAATGCAATAGGCGACAAACAGTACGCCATGTGCTAGACCGATTGGATAAGTAGGCTCTGGGATATCAAAGAGATACTTCAGGGGCATGCAAATTCCTACCAAAAGCAGATAGCTAATACCTTCTAGGATTGCCAAAAGGCGAAGCATTTTCAGTGACTTAGTTGATGAGGGGCTCATAGATTGGCGAAAATAGTACTAAATTCAACCCATAAAAAATCAATCGATTATTACTATGAATAAGTCTTTACGTTCCGTTTTATGCCTAGTGGCCATATCATGTTCTACTTTAGCCAGCTGCCAAAGTGAGGCCGTCATCGATCAAGCTGAGGTGACTAGAATCATTACCACACTAGCCTCCGATGAGATGGAGGGTAGAATGATCTATACTCCAGGTATAGAAAAGGCTTCTGCTTTTATTGAATCAGAGTTTGAGAAAATTGGATTGGAGTACCTCGATGGCTTAGATAGCTATAAACAGCAATTCAACATGTACTCGCTTACAAATGAGAGCACTTCAGTAAGCCTAGATGGTAAGGCTGTGGCTTCAGACAAGGTCTTGTCTATGATTAATTCCGAGTCCATGCGTATGGATGATGTGGCTAATACAAACATTGTTGTAGTTGGTGCGGATGACAATATGCAAGCTAAGGTTGGAGAAGCTAGAAGCATGGAAGGAAAAACCTTGATGTTAATCAACGAGAAGCATACAGATCTTTTTGGTAGATACAAAGGCTTCTTTTCTCGTCCTACAAGTCTGATGGAACTCAATGAGGACAAGGGAATGGTCATGGTGTTGACTAATGTGACATCGGTTAAATCTATAACAGTCGAAATTAAAAATACTTTGGATGCTAAAAGCTTGAACAACGTAGCGGGTCAAATCACGGGTAACAGACCAAACGAAATTGTGCTGTTTAGTGCGCATTACGATCACTTAGGAATTCGTGGCGATGGTGAAGACAAGATTTATAACGGTGCAAACGATGATGCCTCAGGAACTACTGCTGTAATGACCTTGGCTAAATACTTTAAGGATAAGGGCACTAAGCCAGAGCGTACTATCATGTTTGTTGCTTTTACAGCAGAAGAGAGTGGTGGTTTTGGTTCTACTTATTTTTCTCAGAAGCTGAATCCAGATGAAATTGTAGCCATGTTCAATATTGAAATGATTGGAACCAGTGCAAAAGAAGGTGCTAATTCCGCTTGGATTACTGGTTTTGATAAATCTAATTTTGGTGAGTTGTTACAGAAGGCTGTTGAAGGAACTGAGTATAAGTTTTACGCAGACCCATATCCGACACAAAACTTATTTTACCGTTCTGACAATGCGACCCTAGCGAGATTAGGAGTGCCTGCTCACTCTATCAGTACAACTCAAATTGATATTGATCCTTATTATCATCAAGCGTCTGACGAGGTAAGCACTATTGATTTGGATCACATGACAAATACAATCAGGGCTTTAGCTGCTGCGGCTGTTCGAATGATTTCTGGTGAGGATACACCTACAAGAGTCGATCCTGCAAACGTGAGATAAAATCTTTCGTCATTCCGGAATTGTTCTTTTTAGATTTTAACAAAAAGAAGAATGTCCGGAATCTGAAAGCTAGGTTATAACGTTTTCTCCATCACAACATAAGACTGCCCGTTTTTGATAAAGGAATGGGCAGTTTCTTTTAGGCCAAACCTATGGTAAAAGGAAGCCTTGTCTACACGGGCATTACACCAAATTCTTTGGACATCTAAGGCCTCCACCTGTTTAAATAAATGGGAGAGGAGTTCAGTGCCATATCCTTTGCCTTGCTCACTTATTTTAGTAGCAAACTTTCGAAATTGCCCCTCATTATTTGTTAAAAACAGAGAAACGACAGACACTAAATCACTTTCAATGAAAAGACCATAATGTATTCCAGATTCGTCATTTGTTAATTTCACAAAGTCAAATGATTCCTTAGGCCACATCACTTCATGGCGCAAAGGCCATACTTCTGATGGAGAAATACTTCTGATTTCAGTTTTCAATTGCCGAGGATATTATCCATTACTTCTGAAAGTTGTTTGGCACTAATCCTTTTACTCACGATTTTTTTATCACGATCGAGTAAATAAATCATAGGAGTCGAGGTGACATTATAAGCTTTCCATATGTCATTATCATTATTGGGGTTTCCAAGATGAATCCACTCGTTATAATTTTTTTTCTCAATGTAATCCCAACAGTCTTGTGCTTCATAGTTAGTATTAGTACATATCGCAGATATTTTTACTCCCTTATCCTTATACGCTTGAAAAAATGTTTCCAAATCTGGATCCATTTTTTTGCATTTTTCGCAGTTTGATTCCCAAAAATAGACGACTGTGTATTCGCTATTTAAGTCATGTAGGTTTACGGTAAATCCATCTTTGGTTTGTAAGGCTAAATCAGGAGCTGTTTTACCTATCAATAGTGGTTCAAGTGCATTAGCATTATCAATGATCTTATTGAGTTGACTGGCTTCAGTCCATGGAGCTAGGCCTTTGTTGTAATAATTTTGAGCGATATGTACATACACCTCGTCCATCCCCACAATCTTCGATTTGGCATATTTATTTAGGTAACGAATAAGGAAGGATTTAAAAACTTCGCCATTGGTGTCCATCATGGACAAGACTTTATCTACAGCTGGAATATGGTCTTCTGGTCGCTGTATTTGTAGTTTGTCAATAAAGTAATCGACTTTCTGTACTAGGAATGGTGTTCTTAGAAGTCTCTCATCTTTAAGGTCAATATTATCAAACCAATGTTCCCGTGTAAAACGCATCTGGGAATCATTCGATTGATCTTCAAGCCCTGAGTAATCCAGCGATAGGTTTGCCTTTATGATTGCAGCAGTGAGGCTTTTTGGGTTGTCATTAATCAATCTACCTTGATAATAATTTACCACTTCAATAAGGTCTTCTTGCTCTGATTCTAGGGCTTTTATTTCTGCCGGATCCGTTAATTTTTCTTTTCCAGCATTAAGGCTTTCTGCTTTTGTCCTTTGCGTGTTTAGGAAATTAAGATATTCATATAGCAATACATTATCATCGGCATTCCCTACGAACTTAGCTGTCCCTACCAAATCTACTACGGAGGCGGATACTGAAAAGTGTTGTTCACCCTCTACCATAACAAGTTCCATGAGCTTGTTTTCTGGTGGAATAACAATCATATACATTCCAGACTTCAGTTTTTCGTCATTTCTGGTAAACTGGAAGGTATCATCAGGCTCTCTATAGGTAGTGTCTTTTACATA
>Ga0222675_1000432_pt1 | contig 16356 bp, 6 predicted proteins | sample AntAcemetagen868_FD_179818 | JGI IMG/M metagenome (GOLD analysis project Ga0222675, IMG submission 179818) | Saline water microbial communities from Ace Lake, Antarctica - #868 | ecosystem: Environmental > Aquatic > Non-marine Saline and Alkaline > Saline | place: Antarctica: Ace Lake | collected...
TTATGCCCGATGCATCAATTCGCTACGGTGCAGAACTACGTTCAATTGGTAGTGCAAACGTGTACGGCAACTACGGTGCAGTTGCAGACGGACTAGGTACGCTAATGTATCTAGTAGGACATAACTTTGCTTACATTGGTAGCGGCAAAGACGTAAGTAATGATAACACACTTACTCGTCAAAGTCAAGAAACAACAGAACTAAACACTGGCATTATTGTTTATTCAAGTACTGACGCTAACGGTAACTTTAGGGTAGGCGACAACTTTTTCGTAGACTTTGACACAGGCGAGACTAGTATTGATGCTAGCCAAGTAGACTTTAGTGGAGTCGGCTCTATTATTGTAAACAATGGAGTTGATCAAACATACATTGACGGCGAGCGAATTGACACTGGTAATATAAGACTTAGTGGAAATACTGTTACAACTATCGACGGTGATTTAAATCTAAGCCCTGTAACACAATTATTTAATACAGACAACAATGTTAGTTTGATTATAAGTCGTGGCACAGATTTACAACGCAACAACTTAGCTGCTGACATTAGATATAACACTGACTCTGATTTGTTTGAAGGATATTCAACTAGTAATCTAAGCTTTGGCGGAATATACTCGCAGGATAGAACAGACAGCGTTGATGCACACAACACTAACAACACGCTAATTTTTAGAATTAACAGCACGCAAGTAGCATCAATTGATAGTAACAGTACTAACTTACACGGCTTATCTACTGGCGATGTTTACTTTGATAACAACGCAATAAACACTACATTATCTAATTCAGAACTAGAGCTTAGGAGAGCTACTGCAACTTCTGTAGTAGATGTGTTTGATATTAACATTAAAGAAAATAACTTTTCAAACTCCAGTAATAACTTGTTAACAATTGCAACAACTGCAAGAGGTTATGTAAAGTTTGATAGTACTACTGGTCTAGTTGTTCCGTTTGGTCTAGACGCACAGCGAACAGTTGCTCCGGTATTAGGCGAAACTCGATATAGTACCGAAGACGATAAGCAATGGCTAGAAACTTATAACGGCGAAGCATGGCAACGAGCAGCAGGTGAAGGACAGGAAGTTACCGAAGAAATTTTAAAAGACTTAGTTGATATTTACACCCTTGTACTAGGATAATCCTCAAAAACGCTAAATACTATTAGTGCAAAGCGCGACCTTGCTTTGTATGTCCATACTGTGGTTAACCAGCAAAGAGTCGTAAGACTGAGAATTTGGCTAGAGGGACAGGATCCCCGTATAAGGAGAAGAGATGGCTATTGGTCGCATTAGTGGTCCGCTCTTAAAGGCAAACTTGCTTCGTGAAGGAGTAAATCTTGCATTTGAGAACGATTTACTATATCTAGATGTTAATAACAGCCGCATCGGTATAAACACCGCATCTCCCCAATACGACCTAGACGTAAACGGAACTACTCGTGCTCCTGCACTAGAAGTTAGCACAACTGCTAATATTGCTAGTGTAAACATTACCGGAACAACAATATCAACAAGTTTGCCTACACTAAGCTTAGGTGCTGCTGATAATGTTATATACCAAAAGCGCCTAACAATTGATAGTCTAGATTTAGAAAACAATGTTATTAGTTCAAATGAAACTAATGCAAACATTGAGTTTGCTCCTAACGGCACAGGCACTGTAGAAATATTTGCAGACACTAATGTAACAGGTAATATATTTGCTACTGGCAATATTACAGCAGATGGCAATATTACAATCGGCGATGCTGACACAGATAACGTTACATTTAATGCAGAAGTATCGAGTGACATTGTTCCTGATGTTACTAATACCTACAGCTTAGGTACTCCGACAAAACAATGGCAAGACGTTAGAACACAAAACTTCTTTGCTGGCACAGTTACTACAAGTTCAATTGTAGTTGACGGCGTAGACATTGCACTGCGTCAAGGTAATATATTTTATGTTGCTGAAAACGGCAGTGATGCATATAGCGGCGACCATCCTAACGATCCATATGGTACTTTAAAGTATGCTCTTAGCCAAGCTACAAGCGGCGACACAGTGCACATATACCCAGGCGTGTACCAAGAAGCGTTCCCGCTTACAGTGCCCGTAGGCGTTACTGTAAAAGGTCACAGCATACGTAGTGTTAATATTACACCAACTGTAGCAACGCAAAGTAATGACGCATTTTTATTAAATGGCGGATCGACAATTGAAGATTTAACTATTTCAGGATTCTATACAGGTTATGCATTTAAGTTTGCGCCTGGATTTACAGTATCAGGAAATAATCGCTCACCTTACATTAGAAACATTAGTGTTATTACTCAAGGCAGCGTTACAAGCAGTGCTGACCCTAGAGGATTTGACGAAGGTGATGCTGGTAAAGGAGCGTACATAGACGGGTCTGTAGCCGGCGCTACAAGCTTAGAAGCTACTATGCTGTTCCATAGTGCTACGTTTATTACACCTGGCGTAGACGCTATTACAGTGACTAACGGCGCTAGAGTAGAATGGCTTAACAGTTTTACATACTTTGCTAATCGCGGCATATACGGAGTAAATGGCGCAACTGGTCTAAGAGGAACTGGGCAAACGGCAATCCGTGTTAGTGATCTAACAGGTACTATTCTAGATGGTAATACTTTTAGCTATTATGACACCGATGGTACTACAGTATTAGCAACAGGCACTATTAATGGTGTCGACGCCGATGGCAAGTTTTACGTAGACGGCAATCTAACAGGATTAGAAACTGCTGGCACACGCGGTGGCAAAACTGTTACTTCATACAATAATGCAAGTTTAGAAACTAGCGTTAAGAAATTTGGCACATCTAGTCTAAGTTTAGATGGAGTTGACGATTATGTAGGCGTAGCAAGCAATAACGATTTTGGATTTAGCACTGAAGATTTTACTGTAGAAGGCTGGATTTATCCTACAACAAGTTCATTCTTTAGAAGTTTATTTGATTTTAGAGCAGGCACTGTTGTTGATGATGCTGTGGCTGTATATTTAAACGGATCAAATCAGCCATATTTATATGTCACTGGATCAATACAAATACAAAGTACTGTTGCTTTAAATTTAAATGCTTGGAATCATATTGCATATGTTAGACAAGGTACAACAGGTACTTTGTATTTAAATGGAATTTCAAGAGGAACTTGGACAGACAATACAGATTACGGTGTAGCAAAACCTCTTGTTATTGGTGCGCAGTACAATGGCTTATCATATTTCTTTGAAGGTAATATAGACGAATTAAGAATTTCAAAAGGCATTGCTAGATATTCAGGTGCTACACTTATTGTTCCACTTAGCGAATTTGTTAGTGACGGCGATACTGTTCTATTGTTGCACATGAATGGCGAAGATAGTTCAAATGTAATTGTTGACGACACACTCAATTCGCAAGACATAAGATTTAGTAACGGTGCAACTGCAAACTATGTAACACTAGCAGACTCAACAGACTTTGGTGCTGAAGTGCGCTCAATTGCAAGTGCATGTGTATACGGTAACTATGGTGTTGTTGGTGACGGCAACGGCGTACTAATGTACTTGATCAGTCAAAACTTAGCTTACATTGGTGTAGGCAAAGACATTGACAACGACAATACAAATGTTATACAAGCAAACGAAGTTGTTGAATTAAACCGGGCTAAGATTAGATACAGCTCAGTTGATCACAACGGTGACTTTAGAGTTGGTGATTTGTTTTATATCAATCAAGCAGACGGTAGCGTAGACTTTGGTAGCTCAACGTTTAATATTAACACAACTAGTGGTATAACTATCACCACTGGCGGCAGCGTTACTACTATCACTGGCGACACAATTGATACTGGCAACTTGCGCATCAGTGGCAATACAATATCAAGCACTAGTGGCGACATTAACCTAGACGCAGATAGCGGCACAGTTAGAATTAATTCAACTAGTGCGCTACAATTGCCTAAGGGTAATACAGCAAGCCGTCCAACACCTGCGACAGGAATGATTCGTTACAATACAGATAATGAATTGTTTGAAGGATATGACGGCAACTGGATTGCACTAAACGGCGTATACGATTTAGACCTAGACACACGGATTACAGCAGAACTTACTCCTGGCGCAAATGATAGTACAATTAGATTTTATATTAGTGATAATGTTGTTACTACAATTGATGCAGACAAATTAACAACACCAAGAATTGAAGTAGACGATATAAGCATTGACGGAAACGTTATTACAACTGAGACTGTTGATACTGATCTAGTTTTAAGTGCAAATGGTACAGGTTCTGTAGTCATTGATAATTTAGCATTTAAAGATTCTACAATTACAAATAGACAAGTAGACGGTGTATTAAATTTTCAGCAAGAAGGCAGCGGCTACTTTAAGATTGAGGGTACAAATGGATTTATTGTACCAGTGGGATCAAACGTACAACGTCCTGCCGCAGCATATCGCGAAACTGGAATGACACGTTATAATACAGAACAAAGATATTTAGAAATATGGGACGGGTTTAGTTGGGTGTCTGTAGCAGGCGCAACGGGCTCAATTAGCTTCGCTGCTGCTGAAGACTTAGCAGTTGAATACGTACTAACACTAGGATAAGAAAACATGGCAACGCAATTTAAAAATAAAGTAGTAAAAGAAGTAGGGCCAATACCTATACTAGCATTAGAAACAGATGCAGCAACGCGGTCAACAGTTATTGGTCTTAATTTGTCTAACTTAACAGACTTTATAGTATATGCAAGTGTACTAGTTCACGATGATACTAGCGTTGAGGGATACTTTATGAAAGACGTTATGGTGCCACCTAATAGTAGTTTGCATGCATTGGCAGCAGGCGAAAAATTAATACTTGCACCAGAGAATCAACTGTACCTAGTAGCCAACCAAGACGAAGCATTAGACGCAGTTATAAGCTACGTAGATATTGTATAAGGAATAAACTATGTCAAATTACACAGGAACAACACCGGATCATATTAATGGTGCAATACCAGATAGATATTTTTACGGATTACGCAGGACTGATAACGGCGAATTGTTTATAGGCAAAATGGATCAAATGAGTACAGTTGATAGTATTACTATAAACACCCCTGGAGACCCAACACAAAACTACCCAAGTTTTTCAGAAGGCCAAGATTTTTATGAAGGTCGTGATGTAAATCATAACCTAGTATATGAAAATTTAAATTATGAACAATTTAAATGGGACGGTCGAAATATATCATATTACGTAGACGCCGAAGGAGAATTGGTAGCAAGAGTTAACCATTCATTTACATATGATGAGAATTCCTCATCTAACGGATTATAAGAGAGAACAAAGATGTCAGACTTTAATTTAGAAAGAATTAGATTTAGATGGAAAAGCGATTGGGTATTATCGACAGCATATGTAAAAGATGACATTGTCTATTACAGGGGCAAGGCATATGTATGCTTAATTGGACACACGTCAGACTCTGTTAATTTAACTACTGATCTTAATGATGTTAACTCAAAATGGGAATTAATGTTTGATGGTAAAGTTTGGAAAAACTTATGGACAAGTGAAACATATTATACACCGGGTGATATAGTAAAATTTAAAGGGTATGTATACGAATGTGTAACAGCTCATACTTCGACTAACGTAGTTAATTTAGGATTACCTGCAAATTTACCAAACTGGAAAATTATTGCAACTACATACAATTGGCTAAACGAATGGACAATTAATACGTACTATGACCTTGGCGATGTAATTAGATATAACGGTATTGCATATATTTGTTCATTTAAACACCAATCAGCAGCAACAACTGTGATCGGTTTAGAAGATGACCAGTCAAGCTGGAGTGTATTAAACACTTCTGATAGTTGGCAAGCTGATTGGACTGTTAATACTCGCTACAAAGCTAAAGATATTGTAAAATATGGTGCTATTAGTTACAGATGCTTAACAGGACATACTAGTGCAGCTACATTAGCATTAGGTATTGAAGACGATCAATCTAAGTGGGAGATATTTTTAGAAGGTATTGAATACAATGGTGATTGGTCTACCGCTACTAGATATAAAAAGTATGATGTTGTTAAAAGTGGCGGATCATTGTGGAGAGCTGTCCGGGGACATACATCAACTGCAACATTAAGAGAAGATGTAGATAACTGGGAAATATATATACCTGGTTTAGAATATGAAGCTATATGGGAAAACTCTACTGAATATAATAAAGGTGACATTGTTGTATATGGCGGGTATGCATATACTGCGTTAACTAATAATTTGAATAGTGTGCCTAGTGTAAATGGTATAATACAAGACACTGGCGCTTGGGAACTGTTAGTCGCAGGATACCGGCACCTTGGCGACTGGAGTAGCGTAACTTCATATAAAACTGGTGATGTTATTAGAGATCAAGGATATCTTTATATTGCAATTGGCGATAGTACTAATGTAAAACCGAATACAGATACTGCTAAGTGGCAAGTCTTAATAACGGGCCGCAAATGGAAAAAAGAATGGGTAGATAACACCGAATATCACTTGGGAGATGTAGTTACTTATGCAGGTGTAGCATATATTTGCATTGATGATCACCTAGGAACCGAAAGTGACAATCGTCCAGATTTAGATATTGAAAATATAACTGATAATTACTGGACTACATTATTACAAGGCACTGCTAGTAATGTACTAACTACTCGTGGCGATCTTAGATCGCATGACGGGTCATCGCACACACGTAGCACAATCGGCAACGCAGGCGCTACCTTAACTGCAACTACATCTCTTATCAGTTGGCAAGACTTTCAGGTTGTACAGAATACGTTTTACGTAAGTATAGACGGAATTGACGAATCATATGCTGGAAAATCATTAAACACACCGTTTAGAACTGTAAAATATGCATGCGATTATGTTTTAGATAATGTTGACACTGACAATACTAATAGTACTATTTTTATTAAAACTGGAGTATATGATGAAATATTGCCTATTAAAGTACCAAGAAACTGTGCATTAGTTGGAGACGAACTAAGAAGTACAGTAATTACACCAGCAGCTGGATACGAAGATGGCCATATGTTTTTTGTCAACAACGGCAGCGGCATAAGAAACATGACATTGCAAGGGTTAACAGGAGACTTACCGGGATCGATAAATCAATATGGTTCAAAGAGACCGTCGGGCGGAGCGTTTGTAAGTCTCGATCCAGGAACAGGTGTTAGCGATACAAGTGTACATATTATTAATAAGTCACCGTATGTTCAAAATGTTACTGCGTTTGGCACAGCTTGCATCGGTATGAAGATCGACGGGTTGCTACACAATAGTGGCAATAGATCTATTGTTGCAAACGACTTTACACAAGTTATATCAGATGGCATCGGTTACTGGGCACTTAATAGCGGCAGATCAGAGCTTGTTAGTGTGTTTACATATTTCTGTTATATTGGGTATCTTGCAGAGAACGGCGGAATTATGCGTGCAACTAACGGTAACAACAGTTATGGTACATATGGTTCTAGAGCTGAAGGATTTAGTTTACAGGAAATTCCAATTACTGCTGAAATAGATAATCAAACTCTAGAAGCACAAGTAAGTATTGTTCATACCAACGGAAATAAAATAATTGCAACTGGTTATAGTCATGCAGGACAATCATATACTAATGCATCTGTTACTATTGCAGGTACTGGTATTAGTGCAACAGGAGAATATTCTGAATTTATAAACGGCGGAATAAGTCAAATTAGAAGAATAGATCCGTCAGATTCGAGTACCCCAGGCGGACTAAATTATCAATTCCTTTTAAATAGTGCTCAGTCCGGAACCCAATTTAGTATTACCCTAGCTGCATCTGATGACACTGGTACATCGCAAAAATATGTAGGAATGCGTATATTTATTGATAGCGGAAAAGGAGTAGGACAATACGGTTATATTAGCGGATATGATGATGTAACAAAAATTGCAATTATTAGTAGAGAATCAGACAACGGCGCAGGGTGGGATCACATTTATCCCGGGTATCCTATTGCGCCAGTACTAGATAGCACAACTAGATACAAAATTGAACCAGCAGTTAATGTTGCTGAACCAACTTTTAGTTCGTCTATAATTAATACCGGATTAGATGCAAATACTTATAAATTTACTGCTTCAGACAAGGCACAAAAAATATTAGTTGTTCCGTCTAATTTAGGAGAATCACATGCATACAGTAACGATGCAGGCGCAAACTGGATTAACAATTCTTCTTCACTTAGAGCCGCTACATCAGCAACTGGTGCAGTATATACAGGACAAGAATTTATAATTACTGGTGATAGCACATATTATTACACATCACAGTCAGGAGCATTAAACAATTTTGTAGAGTCTAGTGCTTCGGCAAATAACTATACTGGTGTTGCTTCAGACGGAGCAGGAAATGTTGTTCTAGTAACGGATAACGGTGACGTAAGTTATTCTTCAAATCACGGAAGTTCATATTCTAGCGCAACTGGTATTGCAGGATTGCCTGCTTATGGTACAGGTAAATTTATTATTGTTAATGACACTGGTAATGTTGCGTACTCAACAGACAACGGAGCAAATTGGACTACTACAGTATCAGCACTAACTGCAAGTTCTTGGTCTTCTGTAGTATACGGAGACGGAAAATTTGTTGTAATAGGCTCTAATAATTTAGTAGCATATAGCCATGATGGCATTACATGGTATGAAAATGATATAGAGGACGTTGAAACATTTGATACATTGTCATATGGTGCAGGAGTCTTTGTTGCAACAGGAAATTCAAATAATCTTGCAAAATCACAAGATGGCAAAGTATGGAAAACATTTAACACAGATAGTACATCTTATGCATTAGACGATATTAGAGTTTGGGGCAGTTTAGAATATATGCCACTAACTAAAAATTGGGTTGCTGTTGCACAAGGTGCAATTTGGAACACAGTTGAACTAGGTGCAACAGCATTTGCTAGAGTTAATGTAAGTTCGAGTAGAATACAAAATTTTATAATTTATAATCCAGGAAGCAATTATAAATCTAATCCATTGGTATCTATATACGATCCAGAAGCAACGGTAGATGTTAGTTATGAAATAAGAATAGCAGACGGCGTATTGCCGCAGCCTGTACTTACTAATCAAGGAACAGGATATGTTACATCTACTATGACAGTGTCAGGCGACGGTTTTGCAGACATCTATCAAGTAGGAAAACGTATAAATCTTAAAAATGTAACGCTAGTGCCTGGACCAGGAGCAAACGTTGTTATTAATAGCATTGATGATGTTAACTATAGGCTAACAAAAATTGTTTCGCAATCAGGTTCAGCACCTAACTTTAATGTAACAATTGAAGTTAGTCCTCCACTAACTAATGAAAACTCTCCTATGCAGAACGAATCATTAATTATAAGAGAAGTATACAGTCAAGTGCGTCTAACAGGACACGATTTCTTAGATATCGGTTCTGGTAATACAACTAGTACAGCATATCCAAATTTATATCTTGAAGGGTTTGTTTCGGAAAATGAACCGCAGCCGTTTAACGAAGTTACTCAATTCGGCGGCGGCCGAGTATTTTATACATCAACTGATCAAGACGGTAACTTTAGGGTTGGTGAATTATTTGCAGTAGAGCAATCAACAGGAGTTGTATCTATTAATGCTGATTTCTTTGAACTATCGGGTCTAGAGGAACTTAGTTTAGGAGGAGTTCAATTAGGCGGTAGTGCAGTTGTAATTAGAGAGTTTAGTAAAGAAACAACATTTTCTGCTAATTCAAATAATATTGTTCCTACAGAAAGAGCAATAAAAGAATATTTGACAAGTAGAATATCAGGCGGTGGCGCTGATGCAGTAACTAATACATTGTTTGCAGGACAAGTTAGAATTACAAGTAACAGAATAAACACAACATCGGGACTTGATATAAACATTCCTGTAGATGTTAATATGACTAACGGCATTGATGGCGATTATTTGGCACAAATGTTCTTTGCGTCTAGAAAGTAAATATAATGATAAATATATTAAATAGAGCGGAGTTTTAAATGGCAGAATTTAAATTAGGTAGAATTAGATTTATTTGGAAGGGCGACTGGGCTACTTCTACAGTCTACTACAAAGATGATATTGTACGCAACGGTGGTAACACATATGTTTGTATCGCAGGTCATACTGCTCCGACATTGTTTACAGATACACAGTCAACATACTGGAATAAAATTTCAGATGGCACTGATTGGAAATCAAATTGGATAATAGGAACCTATTATAAAGTAAATGACATTGTAAAATATGGCGGATATTTATATGTAGCAAATACTGCACACACTAGTGCAAGTACTGCTGTAGATGGGCTAGAAGCTGACCAAGCCAAATGGGACTTATATGCTGAGGGCTTTGATTACAAAACAGACTGGACAATTACTACTCGTTATAAGATTAACGATATTGTAAAATATAACAGTAAAGTATATATTTGTATCGAAGATCATACTAGTGCCGCAACAGATGCAGATGGTTTAGAAATAGATCAAGCTAAATGGAATATTTTCTCAGAAGGATTTTACTGGACTGATGTTTGGGGAACTAGTACAAGATACAGAGTAAATGACATTGTACGGTTCGGCGGAACACTATATATCTGTAATGAAGGTCACACCAGTGCTGCAACAGACGCACTTGGATTAGAATCAGATCAATCTAAGTGGGACTACTTGCACAAAGGCCTTGAATATAAATCAGACTGGACTGCTGCAACTAGATATAAAATTAATGATGTTGTTAAGTATGGTGGCGGTATATGGATATGTACAACATTTCATACAAGTACAACTAGTCTTGCAGTAGACGAAAGCAACTGGGAACAATTTGTAGAAGGTTTAGAATTTGAAGATAGCTGGGACTCGGCTACTAATTATCAACCAGGCGACTTTGTAACATATGGCGGATACAGCTATGTATCTATAACAAATAACACTGCGCTAAAGCCTAGTGATAATACTTCAGATTGGGACTTGTTTACAACTGGGTTCCGTTTTATAGGCGACTACGAAGATGATAGTGCTACTAGAGAATACATCGAAGGTGATGTAATTCGTCTTGGTGGATTTACATATTTGTGTATTGAAAAGCACGAAGGATTTCGTCCACCTAACGCTACATACTGGCAGCGTCTTAATGAAGGTGTTGAATGGAAAGGCACATGGACAGACGCAACATTTTATGATGAAGGAGACTCTGTACAATACGGCGTAAACTCGTACATATGTGTTCTTGCACATACCTCAGACGAAACGGTTGTACAAAACAGACCAGATCAAGATGTAGACGGCAGTGAATGGAATTTATTAGTTGCTGGCGCAGAATCAGGCAACTTAACTACCGAAGGCGACATTGTTTATTATGGAGGCGCAGGCCCAACTAGATTGCCAATTGGTACACCCGGACAGGCATTACGAGTTAATAACAGCGGAAATGCCCCGGAATGGGCCTACCTTGGCCGTATTAATAATGTATTTTATGTTGAAGGAACTCTGGGTGTAGATGGTCCAGCGCCAAATTACGGTGTAACATTAGACCGTTCTTGGAAGACAGTGCGATATGCTACTGAGCAGGTGCAAGCAGGCGCAATTCGTTATACTGCAAAAAATCTGTTAGAAAAAAACAGAAGCTTTATTCAAGACGAAGTTATTGAATATATTGATGCAACATATCCTGCACTAACATATGATGCAGTAAAATGTCGCAGAGACACCGGACAAGTTCTTGATGCAATTATATGGGATTTATCACATGGCGGCAACGAGCGTTCAGTAAAAGCAGCACGATCATATTTTAATGCAGCCGGTGATACTTATCTAGCAGACAATGCGACTGAAACAGCAGCAGGTTTAGGATATATTGTTACTCTTGCAGACGCAATTATGTCCAATCTTGTACCTGCAACAGTCCGCGGAAGTTTAAATCAATATACTAACAGCGCATTTGTAGAAGAAGCAGATGCCCAGGCAACTGTGGATACATTAACAAATATAATTACTGCGGCAATTACAGCAGGCAATACTAATAGTATTCCTGCAGAACGTAAACCTCAAAACACTATATTTGTTAAGACAGGTGAGTTTGCAGAAGTATTGCCAATTATTGTTCCTGAAAATACAGCAGTAGTAGGCGATGAACTACGTTCAACACGCATTACACCGGCTGGTGTAATAGTTGACAGTGCAGATACTCCGTATAGTTTAGATGCACTATCAAGATTGCAAACTGTTATGAGTGACATTGTTACTAATGGTACTGTTACTAAAACAACAGGAAATGCTCTAAGTCAAGTTACAACTGCTCCGGCAGGCAGCGCTGGCGCTGGAACATTTGCAACTGAACTAGTACAACAAATATACGATTACATCGACTGGGGTGTTAACGGAGCAAGCGGAGACTCAACAGTTCCTGTAACATACGGAACAAACACTCCTAATACTACAACTGACTATACATATGCAGTTGAGGCAATTGAAGCAAACAGAGCATTCTTAGTAGCAGAAGTTGCAGCTTATATTGCCGACACTTACCCTGCATATAATTACAATGAAGCAGCATCTTCTAGAGATGTTAATGCTTATATTGATGCAATCAAGCATGACTTAATTTACACTGGTAATTATAAATCACTACTAGCAGGCCGTTATTATGTAAATGCAGTAGGAGGTTCTTTACAAGAAGATATGTTCTACATGCGTAATGGCACTGGCCTAAGAAACTGTACAGTTGCAGGATTAACAGGAACACTAGGTGCAGCTAATGCATACGGAACAACGCGTCCTACTGCTGGCGCATTTGTAAGTTTAGATCCGGGCTGGGGTCCGGCACACATAGATGCATGGATTATCAACAAATCGCCATATGTACAAAACGTAACAACATTCGGCACAGGTTGTGTTGGTTGTAAAATTGACGGCGATCTACACGATGGCGGCAACGATTCAATTGTTGCAAACGACTTTACACAAATTATATCAGATGGTATTGGTGTATGGTGTACTAACTTAGGCAGAACAGAACTTGTTAGTGTGTTCTCATACTATGGACACATTGGATACCTAGCAGAGAACGGCGGCAAGATTCGTGCAACAAATGGTAACTCATCTTACGGTGCATTTGGTACTGTAGCTGAAGGAGTTGATAGTACTGAAATACCGATTACTGGCGCAGTTAATAATAATGCACTCGAAGCATATGTTAGAAATGTTCTCACTGACGGAAATAATATTCTTACACTCGAATACGGAAATGCAGGTGTAAATTATACATCGGGCAGCACCACTATTACACCAACAGGCGAAGGATTCGGCGCCGTAATTGACACAGTGCAAACAGTCAACGGCGGCGTATTTGAAGTTAGATTATTAGATACATCTGATAACTTTGGCGGAGCTGGCTATATAACTAGCGAAAATGTAGCACAATCAGGTAATGCTACACAAATAACTATATCAAACACTGACACTAGGCTTAATGCGGCATATGTAGGCATGGCAATATATATTGTATCAGGTGTTGGCGCAGGCCAATACGGATACATTGATACTTACAATAGCGGTACAAAGCTTGCAACTATTAAAAAGATGAGTGATGACACAGCAGGATGGGATCATGTAACCGGTGTTGCTATAGTAAGCACATTGAATGAAACAACAACTTATTCAATTGAGCCTAGACTATCATTTACTGCACCTACAAGCGGATTATATACTGACACTACAGCAGCCCGTGCAAGCGTAGAAGATGGAAAGATTACTTCGATTAATATATGGAATCCAGGTGTTGGATATAATTCAGTACTTACTATGACTATTACTGATCCAAATAATACTGTAGAAGCGCCGCATGAAGTTAGAGTCGGCGACGGAGTACTTGCACAGCCTACTTGGACAAATAGAGGCGCTGGCATGGCAACAGCATCAGCTGAAATTACAGGTGACGGATACGCTGATCAATATCAGCCAGGTACACTTGTTAATGTAAGCGGATTAACAGCAATACCTCAAGCTGGTTCAAACTTGACGTTTGCAGGCATTAGTGGAGATTACTACAAGCTTGTAACTATTAGAAATGTTGAAGGCGCCGGTCCTTATACTGCACAATTGCAAGTAAGTCCTTCGATAACTGTAACTCATGCACCAGTACATGCTGATCCTATTGAATTTAGAATTCGATATTCACAAGTGCGTCTAACAGGACACGATTTCCTAGATATCGGTACTGGCAACTTTGCTGATACTAACTATCCTAATACTCCAGTTAATCCAGTTGACCCAACAAAAGAAACTGTTGTTGGCGGCGGCGGCCGAGTATTCTACACAACTACAGATCAAGACGGTAACTTTAGAGTTGGCGGATTGTTTAACGTAGAACAGTCAACAGGTGTAGCTACACTTAATGCCGATGCGTTTAACATTACCGGTCTAAACGAACTACAACTTGGTGCGGTTGCGCTAGGTGGTACTGGAGCAACTATTACTGAATTTAGTGTAGATGGTACATTTACTGCTAACAGTGATAATATTGTTCCAACACAAAAAGCAATTAAAACTTATATTGCTAGTCAAATTGGTGGCGGTGCAGGTGAACTTAATGTTAACAGTTTAACAGCGGGCGTAATTAAAGTTTCAGGACAGGAAATTACGACAACAACAGGCGCACAGATAAATATAACACAGAAAGTTAATTTTACTGGCGGAATTAAAGGTGCACCAGTTGCATTAAATTACTTTTTATCATCATAACGGAGAATATATAAAATGGCTACAGGAAGATTAGCAGCAAGCGATTTAAGCGCAGCAACACTTACAACAGTATACGAGTGTCCAGCAGACACATATACAGTTGCATCGATATCAATATGTAATAGAGGTGCAGACGCAACTGATATTAGTTTAGCGATAGCAGATGCGGACACGCCGATAAATGGCGAATATATAGAATTTGAAACTAATTTACTTTCTAAAAACGTACTGGAACGTACTGGATTGGTTTTATCTGCAGGTCAAAAAATTGTTGCATTATCATTAGAAGCAAGCGTAAGCGCTGTAGTTGTTGGCATTGAAACGTCAGCATAAATATACAAATAAAAGGAAATTATAATGGGAAGATTTATAGGATTAACAAAAAACAGAGGCAGCGGACTAGCAATTGAAGATCCAGATTTTGAAAATACTGGATTAATTTTAACTAGTAACGGAACTGGGTTTGTTTTGGCTGGCGGCGCATCTCTTGATAGAGATCCTCTTCCAGATTATGTAAACGCAAACGAAACATTAAACGTTACACTAAGTGTTACAGGAGCGTTCGGCGATTCAGTATATACATTTGACTGGCGCGACGGAGTCCAATACGGCTTAGGGTTAACATCTGCAGGAGTTTTAACTGGAGCAACATCCGGTATGGATGTAACTTCGGTATTAAAGATAAACATTACTGACACAAAATATAATGTTGTGTACGAAGCTGATATAACTGTATTTGTTAGTTTAACAAATACCTATCCTGATATTACTACAACTAATGCTTCTGTAACCTTAGAAGGTGTAGAAACATTTCAATTTTCTGCGAGCGGATCACCTATAGAATGGGCAATTACTGCCCGAGGTAATTTACCAGCCAACGCAACTATTTCGAATAGTGGGTTAATGACTTGGCCAGGTAAAGCAGGCGATAATACTACTACTGTATACAACTTTACACTAGGTGTTCGTAATGCATCGATGCCGGCTGGCTCTTTTAGAACAACAGCATTTAGCAAGTCATTCCGTTTCCTTTCTATAGAAGGCCAACAACAATATGAAGGTGCATATGGTCAAAACGGAGGCACATGTAGTTATACATGGGTAGCACCAGAAGGAGTAACTAGTGTTAATGTGTTAGCAATAGGCGCCGGCGGCGGCGGATGTCGTGCTTGGGCAGTTTGCGGTGGACACGGCGGTGGCAGCGTGTGGGCAAATAATATTCCAGTAACGCCAGGATCCTCATACTGTATTCGAGTAGGCAGAGGCGGCTGTTGGAGCGGCACTCAAGGCGGATGTTCATGTTGGCCAGGCATGATCGCTTGTGGCGGATGTTGCGGATGCTACGGCGGATGCTTTACTTTCAGCGGCCCTAACGGCGGCGCTGGGACATGTTGTGGTAGTTATGGAATGGTAGCTCGTACCAGCACTGCAGGCGGTGGCGGCGGCGCCGCTGGCTATTGTGGCGGCGCACCTGGAAATTCCAGTTTAAGTGGATATAGAGGCTGTGGTGGTGGTGGAGGCAGTGCCACATCATTGCATAGTTCTACCTACGGA
>Ga0222675_1000467_pt1 | contig 15579 bp, 15 predicted proteins | sample AntAcemetagen868_FD_179818 | JGI IMG/M metagenome (GOLD analysis project Ga0222675, IMG submission 179818) | Saline water microbial communities from Ace Lake, Antarctica - #868 | ecosystem: Environmental > Aquatic > Non-marine Saline and Alkaline > Saline | place: Antarctica: Ace Lake...
GTGGATGTATATGTTCCTGGCTGCCCTCCAAGACCAGAAGCATTGATAGGTGGTTTGTTAAAGCTGCAGGAAAAGATAAAAGGCGAAAGTATAGTGGCACCAAAGGCCATTGAGAATCTAATAGCTAAAACTGACGCATGAAATTCGAAGAAATCATATCGAACTTGACAAGCAAATTCGGAGAAGAATTCATCGTTGCATTGCATGAAAATGCCAGCCCAAAGTGCATTGAAATAAATGCCAATGGCTTGGTTGAAGCCATGCAATACCTTCATGGTACTGAAAAACTATATTTCGATTCATTATCCTGTATCACTGGCTTAGATAACGGTGTTGAAGCAGGCACAATGGAAGTGATCTATAATATATATTCCATTCCTTATGATCATCATTTGATGATTAAAGTTACGCTAGGCCGAGAACAACCGACCATCAGAACACTAACGTCAATATGGAAAACAGCCGGCTGGCAAGAGCGTGAAGTCTTCGATCTTTACGGTGTCCATTTCGAAAATCACCCTGACTTACGAAGAATTCTACTACCTGCAGATTGGGAAGGGTTTCCGCTGAGAAAAGATTATGAACATCAAACCTATTACCGAGGGATTAAAGTAGCAGAATAGTGGCCAACGAAGTTCAATACATATTCGACAATCAGAACTTGCAAAAGTCAGAACCTCAGAAATTCAATCCTGAGGATTTGAAACGCGAGGAGATGATTGTCAATATTGGTCCACAACACCCCTCAACTCATGGCGTCTTGAGACTGGAAGTGATTACTTCTGGTGAAGAAATAGTTGATGTAGTACCTCATTTAGGCTACCTACACCGATGCTTTGAAAAACACGCTGAAAGCCTCCCCTATAATCAAACCCTCCCATTTGTAGACAGGATGGATTATCTCGCTGCAATGAACTCAGAGCATGCCTTTGTGATGGGTGTGGAACGAATGCTCGGAATAGAAGACACCATCGACAAACGCGTAGAATATATCCGCGTAGTAGTCGCAGAGCTGAATAGGCTAGCTTCTCACTTTATCGCCTTAGGCACTTACGCGATGGACATTGGGGCAATTACCCCATTTCCATGGATGCTTCGCGATAGAGAACATATTCTTCGTTTACTAGAATGGGCCTCAGGTGCAAGAATGCTTTACAACTACATCTGGGTTGGTGGCTTATTCTATGACCTTCCCGTAGGTTTTGAGGAACGCTGCCTAGAGTTTTGTCAATACATAAAGCCTAAACTTAAAGAATTTGAAGAGCTGGTCTTACAGAATAAAATTTTTGTTGACCGGACTGCCAATGTAGGTGTACTCCCTGTTGATTTGGCTATCAATTATGGCATCACTGGTCCAATGCTCCGAGGGTCAGGTTTGAAGTTTGATTTAAGAAAAGTAGATGCATATTCGGTTTACCCTGAAATTGACTTCGATATTCCTGTTGGCAAAGGTGAAATGGGTGCAATAGGTGATTGTTGGGATCGTACATGGGTCAGAATGGAAGAATGTCATCAATCAGTAAAAATCATTGAGCAATGCTTAACGAAACTCACTGGTGAGCACAAAAGAACGAGAGATTTCGACCCAAGAGCAACCGTTCCAAAGAAAATCCGTCCAAAGGCACAAGATTTCTATGTGAGGGCTGAAAATCCTAAGGGAGAAACTGGCTTCTTTTTTAGAGCAGATGGTCGATCAGATATTCCGTACCGTTGCAAAGCACGTGGCGCCAGTTTTGTTAATCTTTCCGTACTAGGAGAGCTTTCAAAAGGAGGACTAATCGCTGATATGATAGCAATTCTTGGTTCTATTGATATTGTACTTGGGGAAGTAGACCGTTAGCGTAACTCTTGCAAGTTAGTCTCCCTTACAAAGGCCGTGTTTTCTTTCCATTTGATCTGATACCAAATGTCTTTCTTATCAAGGATTTCTACTTTATGGCCTTCACCGATGACCGCTATAAGTTCTGCTGCGGCCGAAGGACCTGACATAACGTAAGAGTTGGTAGCTGTAATAATTCCTTTTTCTGCCTGACCAGAAAAATTAACAACGAACACAGTTAATGCTAGTACGAGAATAAAACCAACCGCTAAGCCAGGCGATTTTTCTTGATGCTTACGAATTTTTCTAAAGATCATAGATAGAATCAATAAACACAGGGCCAATAAAACTGCTATAATGATTGGCTTATAATCCTGAATAGTTTTAACGAAGCGCTGAAAGTCATTTGAGTCATAGCCCTCTAGTCCATTGACCTGTGCGAGGTCACTCATTTTTTTCAAAACTGCCTTGTCTGAAGTAATTCTATAATAGTCATGCAAATAGACTAGTGCATTACTCAAGTTGCCCATCGCCTCTTGGCTGTAAGCCATTTTCAAAAGCATAGCAGGCGTTGCACGCTGCTTATCAGTATATATGGCCTCATATATCTCCAAAGACTGCGTATACCTTCTTTCTTTGAAGAGCGAATCGGCTTTAACCAAATCATTAGAAATATCTTGGCTGTGGAGACTTGGAAATGAAGTAATCATCCCAAAAGTCAACAGTAAAGTAAATCTAAAAACCCTATTTAGCATGGAGCGTGAACCTTGAATCTCTAAAATTTTTCTGTCAAAAGTCAGGTCATATCGACTTTTAGCAGCACGAATATAGTTACCACATTTACATCACCCATACCTTTCACAACATTTAACAGCACAGCGATTACTAATCGTGCACATACTAAACCTAACATTTGCTGTAAAAAAAGAACCATTCTATACGGCATTAGCACTTATAAAAAGCGATCTAAATATTTTGTTGAATAAATTCATATCCTGCGTTTGCATTTAATTTCGAACCTCTTACATTTGCAATCCGATTTAGGAAAAACACTCACAAATCGGACAAAAAAATTTGTTGATCTGGTAGCTCAGCTGGTAGAGCATCTCCCTTTTAAGGAGAGGGTCCTGGGTTCGAACCCCAGCCAGATCACATTTAAAAAGCCTCATTCTGTGAGGCTTTTTTTATTAGCCCCTATCCAGCGTAAATCTTATGCTTTACCATAAATCAACCTCTTTAGCCCTAGAGAAATAAGAAACTCAATATTTTGAGACATCTGCGTTAAGTATTTGATGAGTTTCAAATACCTTCGCACCTATGAATAGTCAACAACCCATTGGGATATTTGATAGCGGAATGGGTGGCCTTACCGTGGCCCATGCGGTTAGTCACCTATTACCTAATGAACAGTTGATCTATTTTGGTGATTCCGCACACCTCCCCTATGGAGATAAGTCGGCAGCCACTATTCAAGCCTATTCCATCAAGATATGTGATGTCTTACTCGATAAGGGTTGTAAAGTGATCCTAATCGCCTGTAACTCTGCCTCCGCAGCTGCTTACGAATTGATTAAAGCGTATGTGGGCAGTAAAGCTTTGGTTATCAATGTAATTGACCCAGTCGTTGCATATGTTGTTTCAAAATATGCTCAACAAAGAATCGGGCTGATTGGCACCAAACAAACCGTTGGTTCGGGAGTGTATGAATATCAAATCAAGGTGAAAGACGCATCTATCGAAATTGGATCACTTGCTACTCCTCTACTCGTTCCGATGATTGAGGAAGGCTTTCACAGCAATGAAATCTCAGAAGCAATTATCGAAGAATACTTAAAAAGTGACAAGCTAGATGATATCAAGGCACTCATTTTGGGGTGCACTCACTATCCCTTGATTAAAAAACAAGTAGGTAAATTCTATACACAAGACACCGAAGTGATTGATTCTTCAGAAATTGTCGCAGCAGCTTTACATCATTTATTAAAGAAAAACAATCTGCTTGCAGATAAAAGGTCTCTACCTAATGAATTTCTAGTATCTGACATCACTCCTTCGTTTGAAGCTGCCACAGCGCTTTTTTTCGGAGTTAAAGTGCCATTAACCCTTCATAAGCTCTGGGAATAATTCAGTTATTATGCGCTAAACTTTCGCCTGAAAAAGCTGTTCTTTAATAGTCTTCCAGTTCGGTAGGCGAATCGATGTTTCTTTAGCAGAAATATGTTTTCTTTGTAATAACCAAGGGCAGAACTAAGCGTGTACGCATTTCTCTTTTTCCTGACATTTTTCCTAGTCTATATGGTATTCGTGGTGTATGCCGAAAGAAAAATCTCTGCCTTTATACAAGACCGCTATGGCCCTATGGAAGTAGGTTACTATGGCTTGCTACAAACAGTCGCTGACTTACTAAAATTAGTCCAAAAGGAAGATATCGTTCCTTTGGCCGCTGACAAGCGACTCTTTAAACCCGGCCCAATTGTGATTTTCACTGCTGTATTTGCGGGTTTTGCCGTTTTACCCTTGACGTCTGGATTTGCAGGCTCTGCAGCAGATGTTGGCATATTCTACCTCCTTGCCATTGTCTCTTTGGATATAATTGGCATTCTCATGGCCGGATGGGGGTCAAATAGTAAGTATGCATTGTTCGGGGCCATGCGCTCTGTGGCGCAAATCATTTCTTACGAAATCCCTCTCGGGCTGACCGTTGTTTGTGTCGTTATGGTTTCGCAAACTCTGAATCTTCAAGAAATCGCATTTCAACAAGGCATTTGGTGGGACACAATAGATTCAGAAGCACAAAACTACCTGTTTGGAATAAGTGCATTAGGTATTGACACTACGGAGATTGGTGGAATATTAACTTGGAACATTTTCAGGGCTCCGATTTTCTTTTTTGCCTTCATCATCTTCTTCATTGCTTCTTTAGCAGAAGCCAATCGTGGACCTTTCGATATCCCTGAGGCGGAATCAGAACTCGTTGGCGGTTTCCATACAGAATACTCAGGACTAAGGTGGAGTTTTGTGATGATGGGCGAATATGGCATGATGCTCTTGGTTTCGTTTCTTGCAGTCATTCTCTTTTTAGGAGGTTGGAATACACCACTACCAAATATTGGATCAGTTACTCTGGCAGAATGGACAAGTGGTACGCCAGGAAGCATTGCTGGAAATATTTGGGGGGCGTTCTGGATGTTAGGAAAAGCATTTTTACTCGTTGGTCTACAAATGTGGATCCGCTGGACATACCCAAGATTAAGAATTGATCAGTTAATGAATTTAAGCTGGAAGTATCTTACGCCAGCTGCTATTGTTTTGGTTTTATTAAGTGCTTTATGGAGGCTACTTATGATTTAGGTAAGGAAGTAAAAAGTGAATAAGTGAAGAATAACAGATAAACACACAACAAATGAGACCGCATAAAAAATTGGAAGTATGGAAAGCAGGTATGAAATTAACTTCGAGTATTTATGATTGCGTCAACAGATTTCCTGACTCGGAAAAATTTGGTTTAATAAGTCAAATGAAAAGAGCAAGTGTGTCAATTCCTTCAAATATTGCAGAAGGAGCTTCACGTCAAACTAAAAAGGAGTTTAGGCAATTTTTATTTATTGCAAGGGGCTCGTTAAGCGAATTAGATACGCAATTAGAACTGAATTTAAATTTAAAATTGATTGAAAATGAAGTATTTGAGGATATTGTAAAAGAAGTAAATAAAGTAAATGCTATGCTAAATGGCCTACTTAAATCAATCACCTCTTAACCTATTCACTTCATCACCAGTAATGTCGGACGGTTTAAATTCATATTGGACAAATATTAAGACGGCAACTCGAACGCTGACTAAAGGCCTAAAGATCACCGGTCAACATATGCTCGATGCTAGAAATCAAAGAGAACCCATCGGTCCAAGTGATGAGAATTACTTCGATCGTCAAAATGGGATTTTTACGGTTCAGTATCCAAAAGAGCAAATCCCTGTGCCAGACCACGGGCGCTATAAACTGCATAATGAAATAGAAGATTGCATTGTCTGTGACAAGTGTGCTAAAGTTTGTCCAGTAAACTGCATAGACATTGAACCTGTCAGAGCAACAGAAGAGTTCGGGAAGACTTCTGACGGAACGTCTTTGAGGATCTATGCTGCTAAGTTCGATATTGACATGGCGAAGTGCTGCTTCTGCGGGCTATGCACCACCGTCTGCCCTACCGAATGCCTTACCATGACGAGTGAATACGATTTCAGTGCATTTGATTTCGAAGAGCATAACGTTCCTTTCGCCAACATGTCCCCTCTTGAAATATTGGAGAAGAAGGCTGCTTTTGAAGAGTACAGTAAAAAGAAAGAGGAAGCCAAGGCCAAGGCGCAAGCCGATGCCAAAACAATTCCTAACACAGGCAGGCCAGTGGTTAATCCTGCAATCAAGCCAAGGCCCGCTGGTGCGGCAAAACCTATGATGAAGCCAAAAGTTGCTGGCGCAATAGGCGCTAAACCGAAGATCATCATTAAACCCAAAATTCAGGTTAAGAAAGAAGATGCCTCTGATGACACCACTAAACCAAAGACTGTTATCAGACCGAAGATGCCCATGAAACCCCTTGTTCCACCCAGAAAAAAAGATGCGCCTGACGGTGAAGCCTAATTCATGGAGTTGAACGATATCATATTCTACATTTTTGGAGCAATCACAGCATTGTCAGGATTATATATCATGTTTACGAAAAACATACTATATGCCGCTTTCGCCTTGATACTGACCTTTATCGGTGTGGCTGGGATCTACGTTTTTCTAGGGGCAGAATTTATCGCAGTCACACAAATCTTGGTTTATGTTGGTGGCATTCTAATTCTCTTAGTCTTCGGAATCATGTTGACAAATCGCCTATCTGGCAAAAAGGTCATAAGCTCGGCTTACAATAAAATCATGGGGTTCATTGTAGCTGGTGGTCTTTTTGCAATACTCTTCAAAGGCATACTAGAGGCTAATTTCAGCGCATTGGGCTGGATCGATAAAAGTAAAGTTTCGGAATCTAGTATTCCAGAGTTTGGGCTTACACTAATGACGGATTACGTTTTAGTGTTCGAAATCATCGGTGTGCTACTGCTTCTTGCTCTAATCGGTGCGATCAGAATTGCTGGAAATGTAAGAAAGGAGGGCGAAGATGCCATTTGATTATCTACTCTTCTTAGGTGCTCTTTTGTTTTGCATTGGACTCTTTGTCGTTGTTACACGCAAGAATGCCATCATGGTATTAATTGGAATCGAACTGATGCTCAACGCTGCAAACATTAACTTGATAGCATTTAGCAGCTTCGATCCGAATGCATTACAAGGCCAGGTCTTTTCATTATTCATTATTACCGTAGCGGCAGCCGAAGCGGCAGTAGGTTTATCCATAGTAGTGAAAGTCTATAAGTATTTCCAAACAGCAGATCTTGATAAAATCAATGAGTTGAAAGGGTGATTGAGCTACAGGACATCATATTGCCCAAAGGTGACCCAATGATATATTGGATGATCTCGCTATTGGCGATACCTTTCTTTTCATTCCTCACCAGCCAGAAACTAGGTTCAAAAGCACCAGAATGGGCAACATTACTTCTGGGACTGAACACATTACTGGCGATTTACCTTACTGCAACACACTGGAACAGTGCTGCCCTTACTATGAGAGGCCATTGGTTTAAGGTCGGTGAAAGTCAAATTACTTATTCCTTTCTGCTAGACCGGCTTACGCTGATCATGTCGGTTATAGTGAATTTTATTTCACTTCTCGTACATCTGTTCTCTCAAGAGTACATGCGAAAGGATAAAGCCAAACCGAGATATTACGCCTTCTTGGGTCTTTTTACTTTCTCCATGATGGGGATTGTCTTGTTCAATGACTTGCTCTTTATTTTCATCTTCTGGGAACTCGTAGGCCTATCTTCATACTTACTCATCGGGTTCTGGTTCGAAAAGAAATCAGCTTCAATAGCGGCAAACAAGGCGTTTATCATGAATCGTATTGGGGACATTGGCTTTATAACAGGGCTAATGATTCTTTATACTCAATTCCAGTCCTTCGACCTTGAGGTGATTAAGTCCTTGATGATTGACAGCGAGATAAAGGACGGAAATTGGATCGCCCAATTCACCAATAACGGTCAAGTGATTATCAATACCCTCGATGGAAGATGGCTAAGCGCAGCCGGAATCGCACTTTTCTGTGGAGCGGTAGGTAAATCTGCTCAATTTCCATTACAAGTTTGGCTACCAGATGCAATGGAAGGTCCAACGCCAGTTTCAGCATTAATTCATGCGGCAACTATGGTAGCGGCTGGGGTTTATCTGCTCGCTCGCGTCTTCGTTATTCTGGATGCTCAAGCCTTGGAAGTTGTGGCTATTGTTGGGGCAATTACAGCATTTATGGCAGCCATTGCTGCTCTATCTCAGTTCGATATTAAAAAAGTACTGGCTTACAGTACCATTTCCCAACTTGGATATATGGTCATGGCCATGGGAATTGGGGCATACACTTCTGGGCTTTTTCATTTGGTAACCCATGCGTTCTTCAAGGCAGGACTTTTCTTAAGTGCAGGTATTATCATACATCAATTGCATAAGCTAGAGTCAAAAGATGTGATGTTCAACGCCCAGGACATGCGTGTCATGGGTGGCCTTAGAAAGCATATGCCGAAGACCTTCTTCTGCTTCCTAATCTTTGCCTTAGCGTTAGCCGGCTTACCTGGATTTTCAGGCTTCCTTTCCAAAGATGCGATCCTATTAGACCTTGCTGTTTGGGCTGACATCAAAGGCGGTGGTTTTTATATTCCCGAAGTCCTAGCCTTCGGAACAGTGCTCTTTACTTCGTTCTACACCCTCAGAATGATTCTTTTGATCTTCTTCGGAAACTTCAGATTACCGGTGATCATGAAAAATAATGAGTTATCAAAGGAGCTAAAAGATGGCAACTGGATCATGATGGCTCCCGTAATCTTATTGGCAGGACTTTCTTTAGGGCCAGTGTTTGGATTAACCTTAAATCCAGAACATAGTTGGTTTGTCGAAGCCATGCCTACTCCGATTTATCTAGTACCGGCTATATATGCTGCTAAGAGTTTAGTAAATGTTTCTCCTGAAACCTTTGAGGCACTACATGGACTTGTGAATGCTGTTTCAATGGGTCTTGCACTCATAGGGATTGTGATCGGTTACTTGGCCTATAAGCCAAATGCCAAGTTGGAACAGGAGTTTGTGGAAAGAAGAGAACCAAGAGGGCTCCTCGGCCAGGTTTCATTCTATCATTGGTATCAAGATGCCTTTTATACGAAAGCAATTTTAAAATTTGTTATGCTGAAAGCTCAAGCCCTTTCTTGGTTTGACAAGCATGTAATTGATGGCTTTGTTGATGGCTTTGCAAAGAGTCAGGTAATCTTCGCACATCTAATAAAATGGTTCGATAGATATTTTGTGGACGGTTTAGTTCACCTCACGGTTTTGACGAGTGGAAGAATTGGTCAGCTGACTCGTTCCATTCAATCTGGGAATGTTCAAGCTTACATCTTAACAAGTTTTGTATTCTTGATCCTTTTAATGCTTTATTTGGTCTTTTAAACTATGGTGCACCTGTTATCATATATCGTTTTTATCCCTTTAATAGCAGCAGTTCTGGTATTGCTTACCCCGAGGGCCTACAAACACCTATACCGCGTATTGACAGTACTTGGACTTGGTTTAACATTGACCCTGATCATTTTCGCTATATCCGGATTTGACACCTCTGTTCAAGGAGCTATTAATGGCGAAGCTAATCTCCAATTCGTAGAGAAAACTGAGTGGTTCTCAATATCTCTAGGGTCGATGGGTAAGTTCTCTGTAGACTACTTTGTAGGAACCGATGGCCTGAATATTGGCATGCTATTGTTAGCGGGTATTGTACTTCTTATTGGAGCTATTGCCTCTTGGAATATTAAAGATAAGCAGAAGGCATATTTTGGCTTATACCTACTCCTCTCTTCGTCAATACTGGGCTGTTTTGTTGCCTTAGATTTCTTCCTATTCTACCTGTTCTTTGAATTTATGCTCTTGCCGATGTACTTCTTGATCGGTATCTGGGGTGGTCCAAGAAAAGAATATGCTGCCCTCAAGTTCTTCCTATACACTTTAGTTGGATCGATTCTGATTCTGATCGTTATGATTGGACTTAATAATTCTGTCTATGACCCTGTGAAAACTGCAATTGAAGCTGGGTATGAGGTGAATCAGGTAGAACAAGTTCAGCAGTTGGTACAGGACGGTACGATTAAGTCAGATCAAATTGTGAAGTCATTCAATATGATTCACATGGCTGATGCTGATAACTATATCCCAGGATCATTTTTACACAAGTCTAGCTTGGCGCAAATCTTCGGACAGCCCGCTAGGTGGATGGCATTCCTAGCTTTATTGATTGGCTTTGCCATAAAATTACCTGCAGTACCTTTCCACACATGGCTACCAGATGCTCACGTAGAAGCACCTACTCCTATATCGGTCGTGTTAGCTGGAATTCTATTGAAAGTTGGCGGATACGGACTCATCCGCACGGCCTTCGTGATGTTCCCAGATAGTGCGTATCACTACTCATGGCTAATAGGCTTCTTTGGCATGTTCGCTATTATTTATGGAGCATTAAATGCCCTAGCCCAAAAAGATTTAAAGAAACTAATCGCCTATAGTTCGGTATCTCACATGGGCTTTGTGCTTATGGGACTAGCTGCAATGACAGTTGAGGGAATAAGTGGAGCAATCTACCAGATGTATTCCCATGGCCTCATCTCTGCTATGTTATTCCTTATTGCAGGAGTTATTTATGATCGAACCCACGATCGTATGATTGAAAATTATGGTGGCTTAGCCTCCAAAATGCCAAAGTATACTGTCTTTGTTGCCATTGCCTTCTTCGCATCACTAGGACTTCCAGGATTCTCTGGATTTATAGCAGAGTTGATGGTCCTTATTGGATCCTTTAAGTCTTCGGCTATTCCTGCTTGGATGCCAATTGTAGCCACCATTGGACTGGTTTTAGGCGCTGGGTATTACCTCTGGACTATGCAACGCATGTTCTTCGGTAAGTTCTGGGTAAAAGACAAAAACTGGGTAGACTCATTAACAGACTTGAATCCCCGAGAGTACTTGATGCTGGTGCCTTTAGTCATCCTAATCTTGGCCTTCGGACTTTACCCATCATTACTTTTAGACCTCATCAACAATTCAGTTGAGAGTTTCGCTGATCATCTATTCCAGTTTCGTAAATAATGTTGATTAGCCAACTCCAACATACGGGACTCGAAGAAAAACTTGCAAACACAAGCCAAGACATTTGGGTGCTATTACCAGAAATTACAATTGTCATCACAATTGTATTGTTAATCGTTTTCGATCTCATCTTTGAGAAGAATAAATCAATAGGGTTGTCAGTGATCGCCTTTGTTGGACTCGCTTACTGTTTTGCCCTGACGGTTCAACAATGGCACGACATCGAAGCTTCAAAAAGCCTGATGTCCGGATTACTCGATATTAATAGGCTTTCAATTTTTCTGAAAGGAGGATTTATCATTGGGTTGTCTATTGCATTAATCACCGCCATCAGGTCTGGCAACAGACAAGAAGACTTTTTCAAGAGTAGCGAAATGCTGGTAATGCTCTTTGGATTACTACTGGGTGCGTCCTTTATGACCATGTCCAGCAATTTGCTGATGATCTACATATCTATTGAAGTCGTATCGATTTGCTCATATATTCTCACTGGACTAACGAAGGGAAAAAAGAAAGCAGAAGCTGCCATTAAATACCTGATCTATGGTGCAGTAGCCTCTGCGATTATGCTGTATGGCATGAGCTGGCTCTATGGGTTCACAGGCACCCTAAATCTTACCGATCCATCTTTCGCTACTGCACTTAACGAGATTCCACAACTACCACTTTCCATTGCCTGTATTATGGTAATGGGTGGTCTGCTTTTCAAACTAGGTGCATTCCCGCTACACATCTGGTCACCTGATGTCTATGAAGCTACACCCACACCAATTGTTGCTGTTTTCTCCGTACTACCGAAATTAGCTGCACTTACTATCATTTTGAAGTTTGTCAACTTAGTTAATGTACCATCAATCGACTGGGAGTTATGGATTGGTATCCTTGCCATTGCTAGTATGACGGTTGGAAATTTTTCAGCCCTTTGGCAAAAAGACATTAAGCGGATGCTGGCTTACTCATCTATCTCACATGCGGGATTCTTACTTGTGGGTATTTTGGCATTTAGCAGTTCCGGTAATCAGGCCATGCTCTTTTACGGATCAATTTACCTGATCATGAACTTCGCAGCTTTCTTTCTGGTACAGTCATTTGAAAGACAAACTGGGTCAACCAGTTTTGAATCTATCAAAGGTTTAGGAATAAAAATTCCATTCATCTCATCACTCATATTGATTGTGATGATCTCACTTACAGGACTTCCTCCTACTGCAGGCTTCAATAGTAAGCTTTATATTTTTTCTGCGCTTTGGGAAAGCTACCAAACAGGTGGACATAGTATTTTAATTTGGGTCTTTGTGATCGGTTTATTAAACACCGTGATCGCCTTATTTTATTACTTGAAACTACCATATCTCCTATTTTTTAAGAAACCTCCAGAAGAACTTCAATTGGACAACAAAGAAATAACTGATGGTCTTTTGGGCACTTTATTCGTCTTGCCATTGTTACTCTTGTTCTTTAGGTCGGATTGGCTTGTAGGCCTAATGAATAGTATTAATTTTGAGCTTTGGATACCATAAATGAGTGAACAAATCAAACACGAATGTGGCATAGCCCATATTCGACTCAGAAAACCGCTTCAATACTATATTGACAAGTATGGTTCAGCAACCTACGCGGTAAACAAGCTATACATCATGATGCAAAAGCAGTCCAACCGAGGCCAAGATGGTGTAGGGGTGGCAAACATCAAAGTGGATGTTGAACCTGGGACGCGCTTCATCAGTAGGTATCGTACGATTAATCCACAACCTGTTGCTGAAATCTTTGCCAAAATTGGACGAAAGTTTGACAAGGCTAAAAAGAAACCTGGCTTCAATCCTAAGGATGCCGAGTGGATGAAGAAGAACATGGGATTCACCGGTGAGCTATGGATGGGTCACCTTAGGTATGGTACCCATGGTAAAAACAGCATCGAAAGCTGCCACCCTTTTTTAAGGCAGAATAATTGGCGAAGTAGAAACCTTGTCATGGCAGGAAACTTCAACATGACCAATGTTGATGAGCTTTTTGACCTACTTGTTCAGCTAGGCCAGCATCCTAAAGAAAAAACAGACACCGTAACCGTGATGGAAAAAATCGGTCACTTTGTCGATGAAGAAAACCAACGCATTTTCGATAAGTACCGCAGTAAAAAAGAGAACTTCGAAATTACTCAGAACATCGAAAGTGAAATGAATATTCAGCGTATACTGAAGCGTTCGTTTAAAGATTTTGATGGTGGTTATGCCATGGTCGGCTTACTAGGCCATGGAGCTTCCTTTGTGGTTAGAGATCCGAATGGTATTCGCCCTGCCTTCAAATACATTGATGACGAAGTGATTGTAGTGGCATCTGAAAAGCAAGCGATCAAAGCGGCTTTCAATGTGAACTACGCAGAAATCACTGATGTCAAGCCTGGGCATGCATTAATCGTTCAGAAAAATGCAGATTGGGAAGAAGTGCCAATTATGAAAGTAGGCGAGTTAAAAGCTTGTTCTTTCGAGCGTATATACTTCTCTAGGGGGACAGATCCAGATATTTATAGAGAAAGAAAAGAATTAGGTAGACTCGTGATACCACAGATTCTCAAAGCCATCAATATGGATTTGAAGAATACCGTCTTCTCTTACATACCAAATACTGCAGAGCTATCCTTCTTAGGTATGATGCAGGGCATGGATGAGTACATGCTTAAACGCAGGAAAGAGGTTATCATTGATGGACAACCTTCTCTGGAAACCGCAGAAGAATTATTAAGCTTTCAACCTAGAGTTGAAAAACTAGTGATTAAAGATGCTAAGCTCAGAACTTTTATCGCAGCGGATAGTGGTCGTGACGAATTGGTTGCCAACGTTTATGATACCACGTATGAGGTGATCAATAAAGGCATTGACACTTTAGTAATCATTGATGATTCTATTGTAAGAGGAACTACCCTTGAAAAGAGTATTCTTAAAATGCTTGATAGATTGGACCCAAAGAAAATCGTAATTGTTTCTTCCGCGCCTCAAATCAGGTACCCAGATTGTTATGGTATCGATATGTCTAAGATAAAAGAGTTCGTGGCATTTAGAGCAATGCTTGCGCTCATCAAAGAAAACTTCAAAGAAAATCTACTTGAAGAAGCATATCATAAGGCCTTGGCCAACATCAATAACCAGGATCAGGTGAACTGTGTGAAGGAGCTATACGACCAATTTACATACGAAGAAGTTTCCAATAAGATCACCGAAATTGTAAGACCTGATGGCTTAAAGGCTGAGCTCGAAGTAGTTTACCAGACGGTAGAAAACTTACATGACGCTTGTCCTAAAAACCTTGGAGACTGGTACTTCACTGGTAACTACCCTACCCCCGGTGGAAATCGTGTGGTGAACAAAGCCTTTATCAACTTCATGGAAGGCAAAGAGGTTAGGGCTTGTTAGTATTTAGTACTAAGGCTAAATAGTCTTGCGTCATTCCCGCGAAGGTGGGTATCTCCCAAATCTTGTAATACATCACTTTGCAACGAATTGATATTTACGGATATTCGGTTCTATGAAAATCTGCATTGCTCAAACTCAGCCAGTAAAAGGGGATATTGAAGCCAATCTCGTAGACCATATTAATTGGATTAACCAAGCTGTAAATCAAAATGCGGATTTCATCATTTTTTCAGAACTCTCTTTAACAGGTTACGAGCCTGAACTTGCCAAGGATTTAGCAATTGATTTAGATGACCCCAGATTAGATGCCTTTCAAGAAGTCAGCGACTCCAAAGGCATAATCATTTGCGTAGGAACTCCTACCAAGGCCAAAGTTGGAATCTGCATCAGTTTAGTGATATTTCAGCAAAATAAAGACCGCTCACTTTATTCTAAGCAATACCTCCATGAAGATGAATTTCCTTATTTCATTCCTGGACCTTCAAGTAATGGTATAATAGAAGCTCAAGAAAGAATTGCTTTAGCGATTTGCTACGAAACAGCCATTCCCGCACATTCACTAGCTGCTGCCGAAAACAAAGCCAGCATTTACATTTCTAGTGTTGCCAAAACAGTTAATGGCGCAGAAAGAACCCATAAAAGACTATCAGGCATTGCCAAACAGTATGGTATGCACGTAATGATGTGTAACTGTGTTGGAGCCTTTGATGGCAACATTGGTGGTGGCCAATCTGCTTACTGGAATGGGCAGGGAGAGTTTCTTAGTAAACTCAATATGAAGCAGAATAAAGTTCTGGTAATATCCATCTAACAGCATTTGGAATGATGGCTAACTCATCTAAAAATGTAATGCACAGCTTCAATAAATTCACTCCTCTTAAGAAGAGTTATTCATTTTAATGAATAATGCATTTAATTTCTTCTTAATTTTTATAATTAATATTTTTAATAAACATTTATTATCTAAGTTCAAGTCATAAGTGCAACACGGATATTTAAAACAGATGGGGCTAGCCCCATCTGTTTTAGGCTCAATATTTATATTCGTCTTGCATGAAAAAATACAAACAGTTAAGCC
>Ga0222675_1000484_pt1 | contig 15288 bp, 13 predicted proteins | sample AntAcemetagen868_FD_179818 | JGI IMG/M metagenome (GOLD analysis project Ga0222675, IMG submission 179818) | Saline water microbial communities from Ace Lake, Antarctica - #868 | ecosystem: Environmental > Aquatic > Non-marine Saline and Alkaline > Saline | place: Antarctica: Ace Lake...
GGAAATGGCCGAGGGTTTTACTTCTTTGATAAGCGCATTGGCAAGCTGTAAATAGGTTATGGCATCCCAATCCACATCCTTATGAAAGTACTTTTCGAAATGATCAAAAGTGGTCAGTCCATGATGGAAATAAAGCATAGACGTGACTCCATCAAACCTAAATCCATCAAAATGGAATTCTTCCAGCCAGTATTTTAAATTGGAAAGTAAAAACCGCTTTACCTCCCATTTTCCGTAATCAAATAACTTCGAATCCCATACCTCATGATATCCTCTCGGTCCTGAATGAAAATACTGATGATCAGATCCATCAAAATCGTTCAATCCTTCTGAAACATTTTGGACAGCATGGGAGTGTACCACGTCCATAATAACTGCAAGCCCAAGGCCATGTGCCTTATTCACTAGGTACTTCAAATCCTCAGGCGTACCGAATCGACTTGAGGGGCAAAAAAAACTAGAAACATGGTAACCAAAAGAACCATAATAGGGGTGCTCCATAACTGCCATTAATTGTATGGCATTGTATCCTAAACTTTTGATTTTAGGCAAGATTTCATCTGCAAAAGCCAAGTAGGTACCTACGGCTTCCAACTCAAGCCCCATACCTACATGGCATTCATAGATCAATAATCCATCTTTTGTGTAATCTGGTTCGAAATCCTGATCTGTCCATGTAAGGGAACTTTCAGGTGTCCATATTTGACCTGCAAAGTCTTTGCTTTCATCATCCTGAACAACCCTTCTAATATATGCAGGTATTCTGTCTTGTCTACTTTTAGCGGAAACGACGTGCACTTTCACCAAACTTTTGTGAACAAGCCTATCCTTATATTCATCATAAGGTAAAATTATCTCCCATACTCCCCATTGATCCATCGATAATGGATGGGTAGTTCGATCCCAATTGTTGAAATCTCCAATTAGAAAAAGTGCTTTGGCCTCAGGGGCCCATTCTCTGTAAATCCAAGCTTGTTGTTTAGGGTCAAAATTAATTCCAAAATATTCATGACCCGAGGCAAAACCGCTTAGTCCTTCACCTTTCGTTGATAGTGATTCATAGGCCAATTGAAACCTAACCCACCTCTGATGGATTTCTTCTTTGTAATCCTCTAACCATGGGTCCTCCTGAACAATTTTCAATTTCATATAGCTATCTGCAAAAGTGATTGTATTAATGTTTAAAAACTGTAGTTATTCCTTTACGGGGTAGCCATTCTCTTTCCAAAGGTCGTAACCCCCTTCTAAGTTGTACACATGCTTAAAACCCTTCCCTACCAATAAATCAGCAGCCTTTCCACTCCTACCTCCTACTTTGCAATACACCAGTATTGTCTGGTTTTTATCTAATTCTGAAATTCTTTCAGCAAAATCCTTCTGCAGAAAGTCAATGTTTACAGCACCTGATATTAGCCCCTGATCAACTTCTTGTTTGGTCCGAACATCTAAAACCAGCGCATCCAATTTCTCCTCCGCAATTGAGAATGTCTGTGGGTTGAGTACTATTACACGTTCTACATCTTCAGACAAAGATTTATTTGAAACCTTACTTTCTGATATAAATGGGTTAATGCGAACATATTCTCCCCCTTCAAATTGCACTTTATAAGTTCCTTCCAATCTTTGGTCAGGTACAAAATAATCTGTACTAATCAATTGGGCTCCACTTGAAAATGCCATATCTCTTCTTTCGGTAGCGTTGGATCTGGCTTCCTTTGTTCCAGCATCTGCTCTGGTTCTGACTATAAATCCTTTTTCCACCAAATCCTTAATCCGCTCATGATTTTGAACAGGGTCATTGATAATATGTATCGCAGACATGGGATGATCCTCGGGAACAGTTACAAACAAAAGCCCTTCAGAACCATCTTTGGCTTTGGAGAGGTATTCAGCGGCTTTTGGCTCTCCTTCATCCAGAATAAATATAAACTTACCCCTCGCTTTGGATAATTCCGGCCAGCCAGAATGAGTTACAGCGGTTCTTAAGTCCTTGGACGCTCCTTTTAAGTCTTTTGGAGTTATTAGTTTATCAACGCCTAAAAATTCCCCTATTTCCTCGTCTAGCAATGTAAAAACAGCTTGATCAAAAGCGAGCACTTCTGCAAACCCACGTTCGGGATAATTGGTATCTTTCGCATTCAGGCTGATAAAAATTGGCAAGTGGTTGGGATGTAGAGATGACCAGTTCCTCAAATCAATCAAATACTCCCTAAACAAAGCATGATGGCTTAAAAAATCTATGTCCTGTACATGAAAAACTTTAAATCCTGGTTTGTCAAACCCCGTATCCCAATTCTTAGCATCTACTTTTGCTTTTCCTAAAGGATTACTAAACCTCCCTCCTTCAGGATCATGATAAATATCCAACTCCAATAACCGAAGGCCAGCATCCAATTGTGTCCAGATATCAGGATGACTATAGTCTAGACTTTCTGCCAGTTCGGGACTATCCTTTTTAATTTGTTTCAAGAGCACCTCAGGTATCGCTCTCTTATAACTGTTATGGCTACCAATAAATTGAATCTGATTGATTTTAAGGGCTTTAATTTCACTCTCCTGGTATTTTTTATTTTCGCAATTGACAAATATTATTGAAAGGAAAATAATAAAACACCTAAAAAACATACACATATTTTTTTAAATTTAAATATATCAAATCTTAACTAGAAATTAGTCACGTGTGGAAAACTCAGCCCACAGTGGAAGATGATCAGAAATTCTCCAAGACAATTGAAATGGACTCAATCCAGCATTTTTCATAATATGAGGTCCAAAGTCAAAAACACCGCCATTGAGGTAACGAATGGAAAGTTGAGGAATTTTATATTGATTTTCAAACCAAGCAATCTGGGTATAAAACTTCGTTTTATTGTCAATTAATGTTCTCCGGACATTCCACAAGTTTTCAGGAACAGAAAGACCAGAAGAAACAAAAGCTTCATATCTGGGGTCACCCTTTCTGTCAATGTTAAAATCGCCCAAAAGAATAAGGCTTTGATCAAAGGATTGCATATTTGAAGCCCATTGCTGAAGCCATTTAGCAATGGCAGTTAACTCCTGTTCTCGATCTGCTACTCGTTTTCCATACAAAACATGTGCACTTACAAGTATAAATGTTTTATCCTCTACCCTGAAGCCTACTGCATAAGGTGTTCTGGCAAATTGCCTATGAAAGGCGCCCTCCTTGATCTCTTCAGCTTTTTTATTAGGCACTACGAGTTCGCAAGCCAATCCAGATAACTTAACCTTACGGGTATCAAATAAAAAACCGATCCGTTCATCATTGCCCACATTTCCCCCTGAAACATCGGTCAAAATAAAACTCCAATGGTTGCCCAATAATTTGAGCATGTGTCTGAAAGCTTTTAAATTCCCTTTGAGTTCCTGAACGGCGATAATGTCGAACCTAGAAATAATCTGAGCTATGGCCAGGACAGAATGGAGATCTCTTTTGGGTGAATCTGAATCGCTCGCCTCCCATTTTTCTGTAAGCCCTCCAAAAGCACGGATATTCCAAGTTGCTATCAAAATATTGTGGTCCAGTTTTTTAAAAGGGAGGCCCTCATCTAATACCAAATTTAGGGCACCTATCTCTTCTAAAATATGCTTTGGAGGAAAGCCTAAAATTTTTGAAGATTTTTGATTCATATTAAAATTGATAAGGGAAGACAATTTTAAATAAAAATAAGGTTTTTTACGCTTTATCAAAACAATAAACAACATTCATTCAAATAATTAGATATAATTATTTGAATGAAAAATAATCTATTCTTAATTTTAGATAGTTTTAGCCTGCCATTTAATACTGATTCTGTATTAAATTCTTGGTCGTCCTTCCTTACTCTTTTCAAAAAGCGATTAAACACAAAATAAAAATTTTATTACATAACTGGTGACAAAGCTTAACCTCAATGAATAGCCCATCTGATCGTTGCTATTATAAGCCCCACCATACCGCCAACTACCGCTCCGTTGAGCCGTATGTACTGCAAATCGTAACCTACCTTTTCTTTAATTTGCAGCATAATGCCTTTGTCATCCAATTTGGCCAAACTGCTTCTAACCATATCTCCAAGTTCATGGTGGTATTTTGTCACAAGATGCGTAATAGTCGTTCTCATCCAAACATCAATTTGCTTTCTACTGTTATCATCCTCACGCAGATCGTTTAAGAAGCGGTGCAATTGCCTGCTGATTAATTTCATTATTGGTGTATCAGCTGTAGAAAACTGCACCTGCATGTTTTCTTTTAATTGAATCAATACCTTTTGGATCATACCCTTGGTTTGATCATTTAAAATCCAGTTCCTTTTGAGGTTTTCTACATAAGCTAAGGTTCTTTCGTCTCCTGATTCAAGATTGCTAGCAAACTCCAAAACATAATTTTCCAGATTTTTACGAATTGGGTGGTCTGGATTTTCCTTTATTTCCTCCAATAAAGCCAGTACAAGATCTAATATTCTATCGATCAAAAAGTCAGAATCTATTCCTCCAGTTTTTTTGCCTAACCACACCGCTGATTTTTTTACCCAATCTCTGCTTGCATATAATTCAAGCGCATTTTTTAACTTCCCTAAGACAATTGTTCTTGTTTCCGGTTCTTTGATAGATGTTGAAAATTGATCCATGGCGATGGCAATAAACTCGTGGTGTTTTCCTTCAGTTATAATACCATGCAACCATTCCCCGAATGGCCTGGCAACATCTGAACTTTGGAGTTTGTCTTTCAGCAATTTTTGGACGAGAACCACTAATTGGGGATGGTCTATTTCACCTGATATACGCCTAAAAACGCCACTAAAAAACCCAAGTAATTTATTTACATTTTCACCCGATTCTAAAGATTGTAACAACCCATTTGCAATTTTAATATGCGTGAGTCTTTCTTCCAAAACTTCTGGAGACAACCACTTTGTAGTGACCAAGTCAACGATTCCCTCGGTTAATTTCTCTCTATTTTTTACTATTATATTCGTATGTTTTCTCACATAAGGAATAGGTATTTCATAAAACAGAGCGCTTACAGCAAACCAATCCGCCAAACCACCTATTGTTCCAGCCTCGAAAGCCGTAGCCAAAATGCGCCATATACCTGCATCCAGAACCCCGATATAGATCCCAACTTCCAAGAAAATAAATCCGGAAATGGCAACAAGTAGAGAATTCCTCCCAATTTTACTCTTCAAAACCTTATAATTATCTGATTAAAAATAAATAACAGCTTATGGTCACCGTTCTTTAAAGAATTTATTTGTTCGTCTGCAAAATTTGATCCATTAACAGAATAGGAAAATATATTTCACGAGAAATCTGTTTAAGGAATAAAATATTCATTAGTTTTAAAATTCATTCCAGTATTTCTCAAATTTTGATAGGTTAAACTTGGAGAAAAATGGATGGCTAATACCTTAGGGTTTTTTTTAATCAAACAGCAATTTATATTCATGTGGAATAAGTACTTAGGGTTTATCAAAAAAACTTGTTTGACTACCAAACATAGAGCAGATCCTCTTGACCATTGGAGGGATAGGCTTTTTATATCAGGTTTAGCCTTTTTGTTGCCTTTTTGCCTGATCGCACTCATTCCAGGTCTGATCATGGCTTACATAAACAATCATATTCCACTCTTTATTTTTGGTTCTTGCGCTTTTCTAATCTCTGTAATCGCAGCCTTAATGCCGGGAATTCCCCTTATCATCCGAAAATGGGCTGTTTTTTTAATTTTTTATGGAACCGGTTCTGTCCTCATCTATTTTGTGGGAAATTTTGGTCCAGGATTAATGTATCTTTTGTCTGTATCTGTATTAATGATCCTATTTTTACCTAGTAACCATGCATTTATTAGTTTTTATTTAAACCTTATCACTTGTACTGTTTTTAGTTTCCTGATTTATTTTAAAGTAATAGTTGATCTTCCAAATCTTCCTGACCTTCAATTACTTCATTGGATTATAGTATCTTCAAATTTGATTTTTTTAAGTGCTGTATTTTCCTTCCTTATACCCAAATTGTTTTCTAGGTTAGAAAACAGTTTAAGAGAGCAGTATTCTCTTCAGGAAAAACTGAAAATAGGGACTGTCAAACTTAAAGAGTCCTTAAATGAAGTTGAATCAAAAAACAAGGAATTGGAACATTTTACCTTTGTGGTTTCACATGACCTTCAAGAACCTCTAAGGATGATTTCAGGATTCATGGGATTACTGAAAAAAAAGTACAGTACAACATTGGATCACAGGGCCAACACTTACATTTCCTATGCCGTCGATGGTGCCAATCGTATGAGGCTTTTGATTCTTGATTTGTCAGAATATTCCCGAATAAACAAAATAACAGATGATCCTGTTCTTCTTGATCCCGAACAAATATTGAAGGAAATCAAGCTAACTTTTCAATCTGAAATAATCCAGAAAAAGGCAGAAATCACTTCTAGTCCAATGGTTAAATTCCATGGATACCAAAGTTTTTTTTCGCTACTTATTCAAAATCTCATTGGTAATTCCCTGAAATATTCAGACCCAGATCGTCCCCCTATGATCCATTTTACTATGGAGGAAAGAGAAAAAGACTACTTATTTCAACTCAGCGACAATGGAATAGGTATTGATTCTAATTATTTTGATAAAATCTTCGTCTTATTCCAGCGCCTTCAAAACCAATACACTGGTCACGGTACAGGGATGGGATTAGCTATTGTTAAAAAAATAACTGAAATATTGGGAGGTGAAATATGGGTAGCCTCAGAAGTTGGAAAAGGCACATTGTTCACTTTTACACTACCCAAACATTCAACCACTAATTAAATCAATTCCTTGTTTCGGACATAAATTAATTTGATTCTCCGTTCTACCTCAAAATTAGGAATAGAACTGACCAGTGGTGTTAGTTTCTGGAACCCAAAATTCCTGGAATCAAAGTTAGGTTGCTTCTTTTGAAGTAAATTCCCAACATCGCCCATAAATGCCCAGCCATCATCATCAGCCAGATCTGAAATGGTACTCGATATTAATCTAATAAGTTTGGGATTAATTTTATCGACCTGAACGGGCGCTTTTACTTTGGTTTTACCATTTTCCTTTTCTTCACTTTGATTGTGTAAAATCTCCAGGTAAATAAATTTATCGCAGGCCACAATAAAAGGATTGGGTGTTTTTTTCTCTCCCATTCCAAGGACTAGCATTCTAGACTCACGTAATCTTGTGGCCAACTTGGTAAAGTCACTGTCACTTGACACCAAACAAAACCCATTTACCTTATCAGAATACAAAATGTCCATCGCATCAATAATCATTGCCGAATCGGTAGCATTCTTACCTGTGGTATAACCATACTGTTGAATGGGATTTATAGCATTCTCCAAAAGCACATTTTTCCACTTTCCCAATTGAGGTTTTGTCCAGTCACCATATATCCTTTTTATGGTGGGATTGCCATATTTGGCTATCTCTTCCATCATTTCCTTAACCTGAGTAGATGGAACGTTATCTGCATCAATCAATACAGCAATTTTAATGTCTTTTTCCATGGGGCTTAAATATTCAGTAAAAATAAGTAATAAAACGGAGGCAAAGAAATTTGCAGTTTCCCGGCTTTTAATCACCCGTACTTCCTATTGATTTTCTAACATCACACATGTGGGTACTGCGCCAATCAATAGATTAATCTCAACCGGAATTAAGAAGAAATAAAACTATATCTAGGTTATTTAAACAGTTCAATACCATTTTTTTCTTTTAAGATTTATTTTCCTGTTCAAGTTTTTTAAGGATAACATTTGACAACTTTTCCTCATACAATTTTCTATCCATCTCCTTTTCAAGTTGCTTGTCCTTGTTATATTCTAATCGTAATCCTTTTAACAAGGAATAACACATGAAGAGCAAAATAATTAAAAACGGTAAGCCCGTTGTAATGGCAGCGGTTTGCAAAGCTGTAAGTCCTCCTCCTATTAACAAAACTGCGGCTACTGTACCCTCTGTTGTGGCCCAAAAAATTCGTTGACCTACAGGTGCATCCAACTTCCCCCCTGCAGTAATGCTATCGATCACTAAAGAGCCCGAATCAGAGGAGGTAACGAAGAAACTAGTAACCAATAATATTCCAATCATAGAACCTACACCTGAAAATGGAAAATTCTCTAGAAATACGAACAAGGCTATAGATTCATCCGCCACAATGCTAGTAGCCAGACTGTGGGTATTGGTGGCCAACCCTTCCTGCATATCCAAAAGTATGGCAGATCCACCTAAAGCAGTTAACCAAAAAAACGTCAAAATGGAAGGTACCAGCAAAACCCCAAATATAAATTCCCTAATGGTTCTACCTTTTGAAACCCTGGCAATAAACATTCCTACAAAAGGTGACCAGGAAATCCACCAAGCCCAATAAAAAACAGTCCAGTCTTTCTGCCAACCATTGTCTCTATAAGCCTCCGTCCAGGTAGAGACCTGAAGAATGTTTTCCATGTAATTGCCTAGGTTTTGAACAAATGAGCGAAAGATAAAAAGTGTAGGCCCGACAATAATTACAAAAACCAGCAAAATAGCGGCTATTCTTACGTTCCACTCACTCAAAAATTTCACCCCTTTATCTATACCCGATACAACCGATATGGTGGCAATCAAAGTTATTCCTGCAATCAATAAAACCTGTAAAGTTATTGTATTGGGGATATCAAATAAATACGATAAACCTCCGCTGACTTGTTTTACGCCTAAACCCAGTGAAGTAGCCAACCCGAAGAGGGTAGCCAGTACTGCCAACACATCAATACAATCACCAATCCATCCGTGTATGCGCTCACCTAGCAAGGGGTAGAAAACCGACCTTATTGTCAAGGGTAATTTCCGATTATAGGCAAAAAAAGCAAGTGCCAGGCCTACTACAGCATAAATCGCCCAGGCATGAAACCCCCAATGGAGGAAGGTCAGGTTCATGGCCCCTTCTGCAGCAGCAACAGTGTAGGGTTGACCAAAAGGAGGATTGGCATAATGGTTTACAGGCTCTGCTACCCCCCAAAATAACAAGCCTATTCCCATACCCGCACTGAACAGCATTGCAAACCAAGAACTGGTACTGAACTCTGGCACAGCATCCTTACCCCCAAGTCGGATCGTTCCATATTTACTAAAGCCTAGGTAAACGCAAAAAACAATAAAAACATTGACTGCAATAATAAAAAGCCAGCCGGTTTTATTCGTTATAAAAGTTTTGATGCTTGAGAATACAAGCTCCATAGGCTTACCAACAATTATGGTAATCAGAATGAAAATAAAAATCAATATGACAGATGGCCAAAAAACCGGCCTATGAATGTCAAAATGTTTTTTCAGCATAGTTAATTGATTTGGCAGAATAGTCGGATCGCATTATTAATTTCGCTGCCATTCCAGATATTGTTAAAAGTATACTTTTTTGCCTCCGATGACAAATTCCATACTGCCCAATTATGAAATCATGGAAGGATTTTTTACAAAGCTAATGGAAAAGACAACACAGATACGCCATGAAACAGCCTTTATTTATCTGGAATTTCAAACTCAATAAAAGCACCAATAGGTGCCTAACATTGTTGTTGGTGAGCCTATTGTATTTCACCATTCAGCATCAAACAAAGAATCGTTTTCGATCACTTGTTGGTTACCTTGTATACTTTACCATTGCCATCATAGGTTGTCCACTCTCCCATGGGTTCACCATTATTAAAATAACCCGAACGTTTGATGGTGCCATCAATTCGATACCATTCCCAGTAACCTTCCGCTTGCCCACTGATTATTTTACCTTTTGACCATATTGTTTCACCGTTGGCGTGGTATTTAAAGGTTAGCCCATCAACAATCTCAGATTTTTTCGGATTATTACTATTTGCTGTCATAATGAGGATTGTGTCCATTGGTCCTTAAACTCGAAATAGGCAAAAGCCATCCAATTTTACGTTTATTATACCATTCTTTACTCGCTTTGGTCAATTTTCTGCTTGATAAAATAATCATTGTTATCATATATGGATTCCTTGGCCCACTTGACATTGATTTTTGGAAGAAATTGAGCCAGTTTTTTTTTCACTGCGATGTACTTTTTTTTATCAGCTACATTGTACCATTCATTGGGGTCCTTTTTTAGCACATACAATTCCTCAGAACCATCTTCATAATGAATGTACCGGTAATCCTTGGAGACAATGGCGTGGTTATTCCTAGCCCAAGTAACAATTGCTGGTTTTTCCCAATTTAATTGTGGGTTTTTTATCAGGGGATAAATGCTTTCTGCTTCAATATGCTCGGCTGAAGGAAGTTTTGCCAATTCGGTTAGTGTGGGGTAAATTGAAAACAACTCCACGGGTACATCCACTTTTTTATTTTTCGGGATACCAGGCCCTGCAAAAACAAGAGGTGCTGCCGTCGCACTATTCCAAAGCGCCACCTTGGCAAAGGTATTTTTTTCTCCCAATCGGTAACCATGGTCTGACCAAAGTACAATGATCGTATTTTCTGCATACTTACTTTTCTCCAAAGCGTTCAATACCTCTCCAATATAATGGTCTACAAAGGAAACACTTGCCAAATAACCTTGAAGAATATTTTTCCATTGATTATTGGCTAAGGCCCATTCGGTGGTAGGCATCATAGGCAAATCATCTATCGCAAGGGCTATTTCCGGTAAGTCATCTCGGTCTGTTTCCAAATAAGGAGGAAGATGAAGCGTTGCGGTATCATATAAGTCAAACCACCGTTGGGGTACATACCAGGGCACATGTGGGCGAAGGAAGCCTACCGAAAGAAAAAAGGGTTTCTCATAATCTCTATTTAGTCTTTCTGAAGCCCATTTTGCAGTGTGATAATCCGGCATTTGACTGTCTTCCTCAGGAAAAGGCCCCCAATCTGTGGATGTTTTTTCTTTGTCCCAATGGAAGTTTTGTTTGGCGTATGGACCAAAGCCTCTTGCACGTCCACCACTTTCATCAAACAAATCCTCAGGCGCATGGACGTGGTATATTTTACCAATACCCATCGTATAATAGCCTTGCTCTTTGAAATACTCGTGCATCATTTTAGCTTCACGGGTTGCCTCGTTGGCCTCTTTGATCTTGTCGTCACTAATAAATCCGTAAATACCGGTTGTGGAAGGCCTTAGTCCTGTCATTATGGCTGTCCGTGAGGGACTGCACATTGGGGATTGGCATTGGGCATTGGTGAAAAGTAAACCACTTTTGATAAGCCTATCCATATTGGGAGTGATGGCATCCGGATGTCCCATTCCTCCGACAAAATTATTCAAATCATCTACCGCAATCATTAAAATATTGGGTCGTTCTTGCTGGGCTTTTCCGCTAATGCCAGTAAGGAAAAGGCTTATAAAAATCAATAAAAGGTGTTTCTGGGCCATAATAGTTTTTATTTCTTGCCATAGAAACTCATTTTAAGATTTTAACTTATTATGAGTTTCTGAGGATTTATTATAATGGTTAATTGTTAAACTACATTTTGATCAGTACCTGACACAATCATAAAAACCTTCTGAAAAGGCCAATCTAGAATTCCAATTTCAATAAGTAGGCTTGTCTTGATCCGGTATGCACTGAATTAAAACCTATCATATCGCCGTTAGGGCTCCACCTGCAATGAATATCACAGCGCCAATATCCTTTAAAAGAATCAGGAGTAACAAACTGCCCTAAAGTTCGGACAGCATTGGTTTTCATGTCCATCAAATAGATCTTTTGCTCCCTGAAAGCATTTTCCCTAGCATAGGTGTCCGTTACCATCCATTTGCCATCAGGAGAAAAGGTGCCATGCCCGTCAAAATCCAAAAGACCATTACCTAGCCTTTTATAATCCTGTTTCCCTGTGGTGAATAAAACGTGCGAATATTGTTTGCCTTCATAAGAACTAGTGATCATTAACTCCTCGTCATTCAACCAATCAAAATGGGAACCTGCCCAATCATCAGGAAAACACCTTTGAAGTCCAGTACCATCTATATTCACTACCAATGAAGTGGTATTTCTATTGGGGATAGCCCTCGCCAGCCAAAACAATTTTGAACCCCCGCGGCTAAACAAAGTATGGTTAAAATACTCAATTCCATCTTCTGGGATTTCAGGAACAAGTTCTTTTACATCAGCTATGGAAACAATCAGCTCAGTTTCCCCAGTTTCTAAGTCGATAAGAAATATGCCATCGTCTTCGGGGAATTGAACATTTTCCTTTTTGTTCTGACCTTCTCCACCATAACCGTAATCGCTTCTGGTAATACGTAGTCTAGAAAAATTGATACTAACAGCTTTCTTGCCATCAGGAGACACTGCACTTACCGGATGGGGAATGGTTTTGATTTCCTCTTGGGTATGAACATTCATGATAATGGAAACAAATTTCCCATCTCTAAGGTCATTGTAAATAATGAGGGAATCTGGAGATGAAGCCAGCCAATGCGCCATACATCCCTGCTGAAAATTCCATGCCTTGGTAGTGGTAAGTGGCTTAAATTCCATTGTCTCGAGGTCTACAAGACCCAAAGTGGCTTCGTCATCCTCAGTTGGAAGACGATCTTTGATGTCTGTTTCTAAAACAGTCGCATATTTTTGATTTGCGCTAAAGGAATTGATACCATAATAACTGGCGTAAAGGTGTTCTTTGCCATTATCAACCAATTGGATGGGAGCAGAAACTTCTGGAAATTTTACGGTATTGGGGGAGCTTTTTTCCTCTATGGGTGAGGGTTCTGCACATGAAAAGGCAATAAGGAAGGTCAGCAAAATAAAAATTAAAAGTCTCATTTGGGTTGATTTGTTAATTTGGCTTATGGACAAAACCTGAAAAAACCAGGCGAGATCACAAAATAGCACGAGAAAGCCATCTTTTCAAATCTCATTTACTCAATGATTTAAAACATGAGTGATAAGATGGACTTGAAAGATAAACTTTGAAGATTGATCGTTTGAATACAGCACTTGAAATATAGAATTATTTCGGAACAACTTCTAAAAATCGTTTTGCTTTTTGGGCCACGTAATTGTTCTTGGATTTACTTAGGGAAAGGACTTTTTCCAGACTGGTTGCATCGTACATTTTCTTCCTTTGATATACATCTAAAAGTATCACAATAAGAGGAACCTCTAGATCAAGGATAATCCCATTGAAAAATGCAGTGGTCTCAGGGTGGACAATTGGAGCTTCCTTGAACAATTCCAAAATCCATTTCTTTCTACCGTAGTCCATTTCTTGATTACACCACTGGTAGGGCCATAGATTAGGTGCCATAACTTATAAGTAGTGTAGGCGGCACCCTCCACTACAAAATCAAGGATAAATTTGGAGGTAGCACTCGACACCCCATCTATCTCTTCTTCTTCATATTGGCTTTCAGAATTTGAGGCTTTGGAGCTCTCCATCACAATCTCATTGTAGGAATAACCTCCGAGGGGAAGAAATGGGTCTGCCAACAATGCATTCAGCCTAATGTACTCTTCTTCTGTAAATGGCTCATGATCGTGTTTACTGAGGTATTCTTTTTCCGGCAATTCAAATCCCAGGTATCTACCTGTAGGGTTCCAATAAACTATAACATCAAGCAACCTACATTTACCATCAAAGCAAACACTTGTGACGACATTTCGGGAAAAGAATACTGGCGCGCCTTTATCCGACATATGGCCATATAGCGTGTCGAGTGAAATCTCCTCTTCGAAATCAATCACTTTCTTTTCTATTTCAACCGCTTCTATAGTTAAGGTCTTGTCATTGATATATTGTATGGTTCCCGTATTAGAAACGGGAACCATACCAATAAAAAACACAGCCGAAAATAATAGTAATTGTTGCTTAATGGATTTGTCCATTGCCTTTTTTTGACTTTTTAGGATTTGGCTTTAGGAACAATTGCCCCGTGATTTCTCAAGAGATTTTTCACCTCATCCAATGGAACATCAGCAGGAGATACGTTTCGCTGGCAAGCGATCGCTGCTGTAGCTCCAGCTACCTGTCCCATACCCATGCTGGACGCCTGTACCCTCAAAGCTGAATTCGCCAATCTATCACTGGACAAACACCTGCCAGCTACCATAAAGTTTTTACTTTTTTTAGGAATCAAAGCACGCAAAGGAATAGTGGCGACTACCCCATCACCCAATTGTTTTGGGGTTACTCCATGTTCGATAATATGCAAATCTATTGGATAATAGGAATAGGAAAGCGAATCATCAAATACTTTTCCTGTTACATAATCCTCATGTGTGACTTGGTACAAACCATCTATTCTATAAGTCTCCCTGATACCTATTTCTGTTCGCATGTCCTCTATTACAATGTTCTCACAACCTGGCAACCCTTTCAAAAACTTAAGGTGCTTGAATAGAGATCCCCTTGCATGGATATTGGCTGCAGTATGAGATTCAGAAGTTGTAGAGTCTGCTCCTCTGATATGTTGAATATTATCCCCTTTAGTACTTAAAAGGCCAACTATATTTCCTCGAAACTCCTCCCTTACCAATTCTCCACGTTTTATGGCTTCCTCATGCAAAGAATATCCCCGGAAAGGCCACACCAGCTGTAGTGGATGTGCCACCTAATTGGCTGACACACTCTATAAGGATTACCTTTTGACCTGCTCTACCAGCTTGGATCGCTGCAACTGCTCCAGCGGTACCACCACCTACGACAACAATATCCGTTGTTATGTTTTTTTGAATAACCTTATACGGTTCTTTTAAAACATCTCCTTTAGAAAATGGTGAGGCTGCCACACTCAGGGAAAGTGTTCCCATTGCGGCTATCATATCTCTTCTTTTCATAATCCGTTTCTTTATTCTAAATTGAAATATTTACAATTGAAATCAATACCCAGGATTTTGATCAGTATCGGGATCTATAGCACCATTAAAGTTCAACTCTAAAAGTGGTATAGGCCATAAATAATGGGCTTCAGCTATAGTTATTCCTTTATTCTTCATCACCATTTCCTGTGCTCTTCCTGTTCTTTTTAAATCCAGCCAACGTTTTCCTTCAAATTGAAACTCATAAGCCCTTTCTTGTAATAAGGCATCAAGGAATTCCGTGATTTCACCCGATGAAAAAGTATAGTCAACTTCCGAAGGTAAATCAATTTCTAAACCATAAGCCCTTCTTTTTATTTCGTTTAAGGCTTCTAATGCTTCAGGAGTAACGGCATTGGCATTTCTGGCTGCAGTTTCTGCATATATTAAAAGGACCTCTGCATACCTGTAAATAGGTAAATCATTTCCTCCATCACTTCTTCCAACGGCATCTTGGTCCATGTACTTGCTGCTTA
>Ga0222675_1000499_pt1 | contig 15055 bp, 6 predicted proteins | sample AntAcemetagen868_FD_179818 | JGI IMG/M metagenome (GOLD analysis project Ga0222675, IMG submission 179818) | Saline water microbial communities from Ace Lake, Antarctica - #868 | ecosystem: Environmental > Aquatic > Non-marine Saline and Alkaline > Saline | place: Antarctica: Ace Lake | collected...
GAGTAGCCTCCTATAGCCTTATATCGAACTTTTCAGCAGCTTAAAGCGTTGATTATCAACAAACTAATTTTTTTAAAACTGTCATTTTTTAAAACCTTAAAAAGACCTAAATCCCAATACCATTTTTAATTTCTTTGTACTTTTTCCTCTCTATGAAGAGCAGAAATTCATATCACTCTACAATCAAATTAGCCTACTCTATGGATATCCAAAATTAATGGTTACCCAAAGATTTTTTACAATCCATTCCCAGATCAACAGCTCATGGCTGGAAATCTGAAACACGTGATAAGTTTATCGGTCATGAATTTGCTTCAGGTATTAATGATAATGTAGAAGAACTCAAACAAATCTTTGATAAAAGAGTTGCTCGAGAAAAACAATTATTCATTGCCTATACCCGAATTAAAATCACTTTACTTACAGTAATCGGAAACAAAAACCTCAGATCTATCTTTTCTGATAATTTCAGAACTATCGTAAAGATGGTGGAATCCTCAAAATCATCATTTAAAGGGGGTGCCAAGTCATTATATTCATTGTTGAACATAACAACGCATACCTACAACCATTGGAAGAGTGTAGCCCATTTTCATTGTAGTAAATCTCCTTTGGGTATTTGTGTAAAGCGAGTCCCTGGTCAAATTACGTCAATTGAACTCAATACGATGAAGAGTATGCTCTCACGAAAACAATTTGAACATTGGCCTATCTGTTCCGTATGGGGATATGCCCTGCGTAAAGGTCTTGTTAGTCTTTCTTTATCCTCATGGTATAAATACAACCAGAGGTTCAACTTTAGAATAAAAGACAAGAAAGGGAAGTTCAAAAAAGTGTATCACCCAATAACAGCTCCACGAGCCAATCACACATGGCATGCTGATATTACGATTGTTAAAACCTTAGATGGAGTAAAACACTATGTGTATCTGATCACCGACAACTTCTCAAAACATATTCTTAACTGGCAAGTCCATGATAGTATCAGTGGAAAGCTCAGAACAGGAACGATCAGAGCAGCCATTGAACAAGAGTTTGGTGAACAGATCTGTGAAGCTGATCCCATTAAACTCATTGTTGATGGAGGGCCTGAGAATAATAACAAAACAGTAGAGCAGTATATAAAGAACTGTGAGGTTGATATAACCAAGCTCATAGCTCTAAAAGATATTGTTCAATCCAATTCTATGATAGAAGCCAAGAACAAAATACTGAAACATCGATATTTATTCAGAAAGGAACTCTATAATCATGAACACCTGATGCTTCATTTAAAAGAAGCCGTTCACGACTACTGTTACCAACGACCCCATTATGCATTAGGAATATCTACTCCATATGAAGCTCATACCGATACCAGACCCCAATTAAAACCGAATCTTATTAAAAATGCTATCAAAGAACGAATAGAAAAGAACAAGAGTAATGCATGTTCACTTCCATGTAGCTAGAAAAGCTGGAAGAAAACCTATAAATCATACACTGTTTTCATCTCATTCTTAAATCAAAACTACTTTTATAAAATGTAAATGCAAAACATAAAAGAATGTTTTTGTAAGGGGGTTTGAAATGGGGTGTTCGTTATAGCGAACCGATTTTTTATAGAGTTTTCTAGCCTTTTGATTGGTATGTTCTTCATTTTCTTGGGTCTGGTTGGTTGCCACCCAAAAGTTAGCTATATTTTCTTTTTTAGGTTAAAAAAATGTGTTCGTTGTATCGAACAAGGGTGGTTAGGATTACTAGTTTTTCTACTCTCTTGCTGTCACTGGGTTCATTTAGTTTTATTTGGCTTATCCACTAAAATCTTTGGTTTTTGATCATTTAATGGCCGACACAGGTTGCCCCGCCCGTTTAGCTTCACACACACACGTGCAATAAAAAAAATATTTCTTGTTATTTGTAACTATAATGTAACTGAAAAAACAAAACCCCCTGTAAATACAGAGGGTTTGATGTTATATTTAGTAGCGGCAACGTTCGGTATGTCGAACATCTTAATTGACTAAATCGTTGTAAAGCAATAGATTGCATTTTGTAAATGCCATTTAGAATAGTAGGGTTTATCACCCAAAAGTTGCTATATTTTCCTTTTTTACGTTAAAAAGTGTGTTCGCTATAACGAACAATGGTAGTTAGGATTACTAGTTTTCCTATTCTCTTGCTGTTATTGGGTTCACTTAGTTTTATTTGGCTTCTTGACCTAAAATTTTTGATCATTGGATGGCCGATACAAGTTGCCCCTGAATTAAGTGTCGGTTTTAATTTGGGTATGAGTTCACTTCGAAGTCCATCGAGTAGTTTGTTCTTTGAATTTGTAGATGAGTCTCCATCACAAGACAATATCCAAACAAACTTCAATTTGATAGCAAATCATAAGCCGATTGTATTGAAGTCATACATCAGCTATACAGCTCCAACAGGATTAACATGGGACACTCAACTGGAATTCGGGTTTGCTTCGCAAGCTTCAACTACAAGTATCCATACAGGACTTTTAAAAAGACTTGGAGAAAGAACCAAAGACCAACTGATAACCAAAGTTGGTGCCTTTATCGGTTGTGGCAGTGCTAGACTTGACTTAGGTCAAATCTATCAGAATGATCTATATATACAGATTAATGGAGAGAAATTCTATGAGAAGTCATTAGCGGTTTCATATCGTGAAAGACAATGGACGTTTACCCCCCAAATACAATTTGAAAAGGTCATTGCCAAGAAGACCTCTTTGCGAATTAATGTAGGGTATCGTTTGCCCTTAAGCTATTCAGTAAGTGATGTTACTTTTAAAGGAGCAAAAGATCAGAATGGTGAAACACGAGAAGAGTCAGTATCTTTGAATCAAAGAAATATTTCATTGTCACTGGACGGTGTAGAGCAAGACAGAAAATTACTGAATCAAAAAGGACTGACCATTGATGTCGGTGTTGCCTTTTCCATATTGCGGAAAAAGTAATAATAAACATAGAACTACAACAATTATTGCTAGTACAAAAAATACCTAAATTTAGGTATTTTTTGTATTCCTATTTTCTCGTACTTCGCGAAGTAACTTAATAAACAATAGAAATATGACAAATGATCATAGGGGTAATTGGGCTTAAGGATGTATTAAAATCACAGTGTAATATTGACACTATATCTCAACATTAGTCCCTATTTTCGTAAAACAATGAATTATATTAAATCCATAACATTGACTTTAATAGCCTCACTTGGAGTTTTTTCATTAGAGAATTGCAAAAAAAAATGCCCTCCAGAGGAGCAACAATATATGGGAACCCACCCATTGGGGGACATTGTAGATTATTTCTACTTTAAGCCTGGTTCTATGTGGATTTATGAATGTGATAGTACTTTGGAGTTAGATACTTTCGTGATGACTTCAGTTGATACTGCTTGGAGCATTGAATCATATATCAAATATCAACGAATATCATACTCAAGGAAAAGTCTAACTACTGGGATAGTTATTAATACATTTCAGCCTGGGGGTAGTATTCCATATAATAGCAACTACTCATACAGCTACACCTTGATTACTAAATTCAATGACTTTGTGAATCAACGGTTCTCTCAAGACTGTGTTTTCTTTAAGCCGTACGATACTAGTATCGAAGTAACTGGAGGTACTGCACCTACTAAGTACAAAGGCTTACTCAAAGACTTTCAAGTGTTAGGAAAAACATACGATAGTGTAAGAGTCTTTCATGTTCTGACAACCGAAGGGTGGAGACGACCTAATACCTGGAGGGTCAATAACCTCAATTTTTACACAAACATAAAATACTATCATGCAAAAAATGTAGGACTGGTTAAATATGAAGTATTTGCATATGACAAAGTCAGAAATGAACCCTACACACATAGTTGGAACTTAAAAGTATTTATACCAAAATAATTATGAAATCTACTTCTCTCTTTATCCTTGCCTTCGTTATGATGAGTGCAAGCTACTCTCAAGCCACTGATCAGGAACTCGAAAATAAATACTGGAATTATCGTGATCGATTTAAAAAGCATTTTGTTCAGATTGGACTAGCTCCAGGGCAAAGTCAAATCGCTGATTGGGTAAAAGCTAATAACTCAGTTAGCGATTCATTTAGAATTATTAATGGAGTAGAAACCCAAGTAAGTCCTAAAAAATATGGTCAACACATGTTATTTGGAGATGCCGTGGTTGACCACGGATATTATTTGGCAGCTTTGGCAAGTGAGTGGAGAGTATTATCCCTTCAAGGAAAGCAAAATACGGATCAATTTAGAGCCTTGAACAATGAGCTGTATTTTGCAATTCGTGCAATTGACAGACTAGATGAGAATGCAGAGCTATACTTATCAGCTGGAACAAGCCCTGGTAATAAAAATGGCTTTTTTATCCGCAGTGATCATGATGAACATTTTATTCTTAGGAAGAATGATATTCAGTCGCAGAAAGTAGAAAAGATTGTAAGTGGTGGAGCAAAAGGTCCAGGTATCCTTTTTGTAGACAGTAGCTCAGGGATTAAGGTATATGATATTGATAGTTTCAGGTTGGGATTAGATGACCCATTGGTAAAAGATCCTGTGGCATGGATTGGTGGACCAGGACTTCATGGTGCTTCATATGATTGGGGTAATGAAATGAGTCAAGACCAATGCTATGGTTTATTTATGGGATTAACTTGTATTAAGAATTGGGTAGATGGAGGTTTGTCAGTTGACCCTGATGGTAGTGACCCCACATTGCCTTCTAAGAATCTTCATTTATGGATATCTGATATAACCACTCGGATTGTAAACCATATGAGCAAAACCTTTACTAGTGACTATGTTTATGCAGATGACGTAGATCATTATCATTCTCAGGCACTGGAGATCTTAAAGGATAGAAACTTGCAAAATCCCGTTTATTTTGGAAAAGACACTTCATTTATATCGGGTTTTGATACGACGATAACTTGGACGATAGATAGCATTACATTCATTGTAACCTTCGACACCAGTACAAGTCAAAAATTTGTTATTCAAGACAGTTTTAGTAACTCATTTTTTTCTGGTTCTATACAACTTAATGAAAACCCTTGGGCACTTGCTTCACAACTATACGAAAGTCAACGACCCTATAAATTGCATATGTCGAGTAATTGTAATTATATAATTACTAACCCAGTTCGGAATAATAAGCCGGTTACTCGCGGACATTTTGCCACAATGTATGGTTACCCTATTAAAGAATTTGCCAAGAACATAACGGGTAGTTCCAACTTTCCTGATCCATATATGGAGCTTTCTGGGAGAGTCCAAGAGCTTAGATGGGGTGCTAATACTGTCTGGGGTGGTTTAAGGGCTGCTGAAATTGCAAGTATTGCTGGTTCAGGAGGGTCTTCTTCAACTCTTTGGGCAGCAGCTCATGCGTTTACTATTGCACTTCCTGGATTGATTGCAGATGGTACAAATGATTTAGATAAACAGCGAAGCATGAATGCTTTGTCGCAAGTACAAATAAGTTGTCCATTATTGAGCCCAAGTCCTGATTTAATATCTGCTTGTCTCATCGGAAGACCATTGCAACCTAAAAAGCCTGAGTTCTGGCAAGATGTATGGATGGCTCTTGGAACGAAAGCACCATTCAAACATGCCGTAAAAGGGGCATTTACTGCCAATCTCATACAAAACTTAGCTTTAGCTAGTGGCACATGGAATAAAATTGATTTTGAGAATTGGGCGGATTTTCAAGGAATGGATGCTGCGGAATTGTTTTATTCTAAATTACATGGTGGTGCTCCTACAAAAAGTAGAACATACTATCAAGGCCTGTTACAAAGTGCTCAATGCAATGGCACTATGCATTTAGGTGCTCCAGAAGGTGAAGGTGACCCAGGGGGTTATGCCGATTTTTCTCCCTTTAACACATCAAATTTATTTTCTGAAAAACATAAAGATGGAGACGGCATAATAAAGGGTTTATTCAATAAGAATGCTTCAGGTGTAGATTATCTTCTTCTGTATAACTTATATAAAATGGCCAGCTTGGAAGACTGGCAGGAACCGATGCCTCAGGCTAATTTTGTTGGTTGTCCATGTGGTGATTATCCTTCTTTAAAGTTTGCGAGTCTACAGAGGAGTATTCTTGAAGAAGAAGACCCCTTGTTGACTGATACTATTTCAGGAATTAGGTATCATCGCATGAGAGGCTTTATGCCTATAACTACTGTCTTTGATGACACAATTACTACTGAACCGATTTATAACTACTATAAAGATTTTGAAATTCGAATTCCTAGTTTTCTATTACATGATTTAGATTTAAATGGTTACAATGGAATCCCCTCTAGAGAGAGTATTCTTTATTGTAAGAATGATTTGACCATTTGCCATAGCCATACTAAATTGAATTTTGTTAGTGCTCTTGAAACAGAAGCCAGTGCAAATCCAGACTTTCCAACATTAGTAACAGTGGCTAAAGGAAGTGTTTTGGAAGTAAAAAATGGCGCAAAAATTAGGATTAATGATAATACACGACTCATCATAGAAGAAGGAGGTAAATTACTTATTCATCCTGGTTCACAGATTGTTCTTAATGGATCTAACGCTGTACTTCATATTAAAGGAGATGTCGAATTGAAAGATAATGTGACTTTCGAAGTCTTAGGAGGAAATGCAGGCAAGGGTTTTGTGCTTTGGGAAAGTAATTATGTGGATTCTGTGCAAACTGCCCACTTGATTGCTGGCACGAACTGCAAAGTTGAGTTCACTCAAAACAATACTGGAATTAAAGCTTTAGAAACAAGAGGAAATGGCGGTTTTGAGACACCTTACAACTTGGTACAACTTTATATTCATGATTGTACTGTTCTCATTGGAAACGATTCCAGGCTTATCAATCATGCTAAAGATGGAGTGTTTAAGCAGGTTGCTTTCAGAGGAAACTTTGGGGCTAGTTCAGATTCTGCATATGATTTTAAGCTAACTGCCAACGGTGTTTATCAATTAGGCAGCAAGAATTTATTTAAGAATACAAATTTCTATACCTGCAAACAAGGTCTCACAGTCTTTAGTAAAGGCAGCCATTATCCTCTGAATTTGGATAATGTCAATTTCCTTTCCTGCGAGACAGGCGTAAGAAATGATGGTTACCGCATCTATTGGAATGGAGGCGAAGTTAACAGAATAGCACCAGGACCAAATGTAACTGAGCTGGCTACGTATAATTCAATATTTGGAATGGGCCAACAAGGAATTAGCTATTTTCAAAATGTTGGAGTCCATATGCTCAGAATTGGGGCAGTAAACCCTCCAGGACCAAATGTAGATATTGTAGGGATGCATTTACATGGAAGTGGAAGAAACTATCTTTATAAGTCAGGTTTAAATAGTGGTGATATAGGTGTTTATTCAAACCAGCACGGCATTTATAGCTGGTGTTCTAACTATTATAATAATGTTAAACAGTTTGCCTTAGGAACAAAATCTACTCTAGGTATAGCTGGAAGCCGATGGAATATGGTTCAGCATGACCCAGGAGTCGTTTTCAATAAAGATTATGTTGCAGTATTAGGAATGTATGAGCTTAAGTTACTTTTAGAGAATGGTAAAAACACCTTTCATGGTTCAAGCGCAGATGGACATGAAAAGAACGTTATACGTGCTTGGATACACCCTAAGCTTGCTTTAACTAAATCTTATTCAGACCCAACTAAAAAAGCACTTAGAGCACGACATAATGGCTGGGGACTACGGCCTACTGCCGGTAGCGGATTAATACCATTTCCAGGCCTTGGCAATAACTCTAACATAGATCTATGGTCTTTTACTACTGATACTAACTCTATAGGAACGCTTTTTCGGACTCATATAAACGATAGCCAACACTATAATCAAGCCTTTGGGCAATTCTGGGAAACAGATCGTACTGCGGCTTGCTTGAATATGGCAATTGGCCGATGGAACTATGGAACCATGTTATCAGGTTGGACTGGCTCTGGTGGAGGAATATTAAATCCAATGGACGCTGCTGACCAACTGTATGGTGGTGGCACGGGACTTGGTGCAGGGGATATTGAAGGTGTGTTTATAGCCAAAGGAAACCCTGATGCAGGTATCATTCGCGGAAAACTCAATGATTTTTACCGAACGGCAGTAGTATGGCCTTTAGATTATGATAGCCTTATTGAATATGGACAGCAGCTAAGCATGATTGCGTTCCCTGATTCTATTGCTCTTTCAAATTATGATGCTTACCAACTCACCCAGGATTTATATACGGAACTTCAAAGTGATACCCATTATTCTGATACAATGAAAGCTGTTATGGCACCTTTTATTAAGCAGAAGTTGATTAATTGGTCTAATGCACTTATGATAAAAAGTAATGAACCCGCAGGTAATTGGAGGCACTTTAGATTTGAATTAGTAAGGGATAGAGCTCTTGTTCATAGGCATTTTGAAGAAAGAGGCTTAGCTCTCGCATGGCTTGACCAAGAAATTCCTCATTTCCAAAAGCAACAGGAGATAATAGAATTGCAGAATTGGCGATGCCTTATTGCGACAGAACAGGAATATATAGATGGGAATATCACAATTGATGACCTCTTCGAGTATGGTTGTATAACTACACTAGTTAATGAAAATCTTAACCAATACTATAATTGGATACCTTCCGATTTCAATAGTGTAAACAATGGCGACGACTATGTGGAGGAACAAGAAGGAGGAATGCCAGACCAAAGTGAGGATGAAGGAAATATCATTGAACTAGAAGAGGGCTTAATAGTTTATCCTAATCCATCAACGAGTATTTTTAAATACAGAAACCCCCAATTAAAGTCTATCTCTAACATCAAAGTATATTCTTCTAAAGGCGTTTTGATTCGAGATATTCAGAACCCAAGTGAAGAAGGAAGTATCGATTTATCAAGTCATTCAAATGGATTGTATATAATCACATTTGATTTAACTGATAAAATTATTCAGACCAAAGTGCTTTTGATGAAATAACATTAAGGTAAATATTGCTTTGAACTAAGAGGGTGCTTTATAAGGCACCCTCTTTTATTTATATCTCCGTGTGACTGTCAAATAAGGGTCAAAGCTAAAACCATCCTTAAGGGTAAGAAATGTTTGGGGTGTTATAAAAACATGAAGCTTTACAAATACCGCCCAATTATCATTTGCCAATTCTCCAAACAAGCAAATGGTTACTGGTAGTTTATGGGTAAAGTCAAAACTACAAGAAGAGGGTTCATGGTAACAGAACCGTTTGAAATGGGGTGTTCGTTATAGCGAACCGATTTTTTATAGATTTTTCTAGCCTTTTGATTGGTATGTTCTTCATTTTCTTGGGTCTGGTTGGTTGCCACCCAAAAGTTAGCTATATTTTCTTTTTTAGGTTAAAAAAATGTGTTCGTTGTATCGAACAAGGGTGGTTAGGATTACTTCCCTCCTCGCAATCCGTATCAAAGTTTTCCGTGGGCTTTCCAAGGGTTCTAATAATGGGTTGGTTTCCCGGGGTATTTGGGTCTCCATCCAGTACTTCTAAACCACACTCATCAATGAGTTGAATCTCTAGGTCATACACGCAATCATAACAAAAGTTTTCATTCTCAGGAGTGTACCGTGGAATATCCACAGAATAATCAAAGGTATAATTGCCATCTTCTGGAACGAGAAAATCCTCTTGATGCAACAGGTTTCCTGTCACTAGGCTTAGTTTATCGGTTGGAGAAATCAGATCAGAGGTAATGCTTTCTCCCGTAGTGTAAGTACTTACTAGTTCCAGTGTAGTTTTTGTTCTGCTAATAGTTTAACAAAAACTAATAATTCTGTCCATTCTCCTTTGTAACAAACAAAGGCAATGAGAAACACTCACTTTTGCACTCCCTTGTTGTGATTTAGTTTTTTTGTTCTCATTTGACCTCTAGACTTAAAACCTTTGGTTTTTGATCATTGAATGGCCGGTGTAGGTTGCCGTAGTCTTTTGGTAATGGCTAGGAAATAAACAAATTGTGTAATTACTTTGTTATAAGTAGGTTGGTGAAAAAATACATTGTCATAACGTTTTTGTTTTTGCTTCAGGCACCTCATCTTGCTTTTGGACAGGCTCACGAATGGGCATTAAATTTTAGAACTTCGCCTAATGTAAGTGTTGGGATTGATGCAATGGCAACTGCCAAAAATGGGGATATTTACGTTGGTGGAGTTTTTAAGGATAGTTTATTTATTGGATCGGATACCCTATTTTTTACGGGTTCATTTTCATCTGCTAGGGCTATTTATCTGGCTAAGTACGATAAGGACAGCAATTTTATTTGGAGCAAAGCTTTAACCAGTGTTGTGAATGCTGAACTAAATGATATTAAAATAAACAAAAATGGAAAAATATTAATCTATGGAAGTTATAGAACAAGTTTGGCTAAACCTTCAGTAAGTTTTGATACATTTTCTTTATCTAGAGCCAGATCTGTTTTTTTGGCCTTCATGGATACTTCAGGCCAATTTACAGATGCCGTTGACTTAGCTTATTCTGGTTCTTCCATCAGAGGTTGGCGAATTGACCTTGGACCTAATGATGAGATATTTACCTATAACTACCTTAGTGCTGGTTACTTGGGTAGTTATACCATTAATTCTACGGTTTCTCCAGTATCAGTAAAGGGAAATATAACTGATTGGGTCATTTGTAAACATGACAGTGCTGGAAAAGTACTGCTCTGGAATAATACTTTAAACTCGAGAGACCTTGCTATGGGCGGTGGGGGGTTTACTGTAGATGAAAATGGAGATGTTTATTATGGGTTTAGGGCGAATAAGAACAGAACTATTAATGGAGTTTCATCTGGCAGAGGAACCCCTATATTTCTAATTAAACTAAACGGCATCAATGGCAATGCGATTAAGACCATTAAAAGTTTATCTAAATCTAATGGACAACTACAGCAGCTAGCAGTAATTGGCAATAGATTATTCATTCAAGGCTGGACGATAAATGATAGTTTTAATATTCTTGGAAAATCGTTTAAAGCCATAGGAGTAGGATTATCCAAGCGGCCGTTCTATTATCTAGCTTGTCTTAATGGTTTAGACTCTGTTATTTGGCACTTAACAAGCACGCGTGACAAGTATACTAATAATACCGACAGTCGATTAACCCTCTCAGGAAAATTTATATACAGCTCATTTAAAACGTATAATGCAGATTCTTTTAAAATGGGAGGCTTAAGTGTTTATAAAAAGGGAACAGTAAATTCAACCGTATGTAAATTTGATACCTTTGGAAACGCGCTTTGGATATTGAAGAATCCTTCTGTAACACCACCTCTTGTTGAGCCCATTGGTGATGGGGATTTGGTTTATTCGGGCGGTTTTACAGGAACAGCAATCTTTACACCATTCACTCTTAAAAAGCTAGGTTCAAATATTTGGCCTTTTATAGCACGTACAACAGATTATCGAATTTTTAGAGGAGCAGTAAATCTAGGTCCATATTGCGCAGGCGATACATTTACCATTCCTTATACCAAGGATGGTGTCTACGGAGACTCCAATGTATTTATAGCAGAAATAAGTGATGCAGATGGTAACTTTAATGGTGGCGAAAGGATTTTGGGCAGAGTGAATACCACCAAAGATTCTTCTATTAATGGAGTATTGCCTTTGCTTAAGTTGCCTACCTCTGATTTGTATAGGATTAGAGTTCGATCCACGGCACCCGCCGTTCAAAGCTTTTTTAAAGATGACACATTACATCTATTAGTATATTCAAGGGATAAAGCCGATCCTGGGAGTGATACATCCATATGTTTTGGCGATACCTTTATGCTCAGCACTTTTGGGGGAACTACTTGGACTTGGAGCCCTTCCACAAATATGAGTAATAGCATGTCTAGAACACCACTAATTTGGCCAGATACTGCAACGACATACAAAATCATTATTGGTGATACATCTGGTTGCGGAGCACCAGACACAGCCAGTATAAAGATTACACTAAAAGCGCTTCCTAAAATTACTTCGCCAACCATATCAGATTCTTTTGCATGCATTGGACAGAAAATTAAATTAGCTGCGAATTTTGAGAGGGGCATTGGCATCTATACCGCACATTGGTTGGATGAAGATTATAATGCATTGAAGATTTCAGATTTAGTTATACGAGACTCGTTTGAATTTACCTTTACAAAAGACACCCTGTTTCAGCTGGTCCTGACAGATAGTTGCGCCAAAATTAATGATACAGCACGTTTTAGCATCAAGATTAAACCGGCCATGGGTAAAAAATTCCAAACCAGTGACACCACTATTTGCCATGGAAATTTATTAGAGTTGTCTGTGGCATATCAGCACCTAAGTCAAGATTCTATTAAAATAATATGGAGAAATTCGCAGGGAGATAGTTTGTCAAATAGCTTCTCTTTTGAAAAAACCATAGAAACCTCAGATACATTCTATGCGAATGTTAACAATAGCTGTGATCGGTCATTTCGTTTGGATTCTGTTATTGTAATTTCTCGAGATACCCTGAATACTGATATCTCTGGAAACATAGATTTTTATTGCCGAGGGGGTTTGCTTGATTTGCAGAGCAAAACTATTGGTGGAAATGGCAATTTCTATTATCAATGGCACCTATCTGAAACGCAAATCGCAAAAAGCGCAATACTGCAAGTTTCAATAGACAGTTTGCTCCTTTTAAACCCTAGTGCCGATTCAATTAAAATCAATCTAGTTGTTACAGATTCATGCACCTCTACACTTGCGTATGATTCAGTTTGGGTTCAGGTAAAACCAAAACTATCATTTATAAAAAGTGCCGTACCGGACAGTTTGTGCAAAGGCAATACCTATGATTTTTCTTTTCCTGTTACTGGTGGTAATGGCAAATATGAATTTCAATGGACATTAGGAAGTAACAGCAGCAAGGATTCCTTATGGACTTTTAATTCGGCACTTTTGGCCCCCAGTAATTATACCCTTTTTGGCATTGTGAGTGACAATTGCAGTACCCCAGATACGTTTAGTAAATTTATTGTAATTACACACCCATTAAATGTCTCAATTGCTGGTGTTTTGGATACCATAAAAATGTGCTTGGGCGAAACCAAAGTATTCTCTAGCATAAAAAGCGGAGGAAAATCTGCGGGCTATTCGCTTGATTGGGAAGTGGGGAATACAACAAGTACAATAGATAATTATTCTTTGACCTCCACTAAGGTAAATATTTTAAAGGATTCGGGATTTTGGATAAGGGCGGGACTCAAAGACGGCTGCAGTAATTTTACTGCCATGGATTCTACGTATGTTTCCATTTTAAACCCACCCATAAGTAGTCTATCCAAAAACAACACGATAGGCAAGCAAACTTTTGATACCACCTTATGTTATGGCGCAGCCTGGCGCATTGAACCAGATAAGTATTTCGGTAAGCCAAACCTTTACAAGCATCAATGGCTATATAATACCTCCGTAATAGGTAATAGTTCATCCTTGGTTTTTGATAAATCCATATTTGATGGACAAGACTCTGCAGTTCGTATATTTTATGTTTTAAGCGATAGTTGCAGCAACTATTTCGACACCATTACCATTGGTATAAAAGTACTAAAAGCACTAAAAGCGCCAACAATTGTCGATAGTTTGGTTTGCTTTGGCAGCTCCTTGATCATTAATGCTCCAGTAACAGGCGGTAAAACAGGCCAGCTTTTATACGAGTGGAAATCTGTGCCAGATAATGGCATTTTAAGCTCTGACACGGCACTTAACTTAAGTAATAATAAAATACCAGCCACAGTGGTTTTAACAGTAAAGGATAATTGCAGTTCGCCAAATTATTTGGATACATTTAGTATAAGTATAAAGGATGGTTTGGCAGTAGAAGTTCTGCCCAAGGATTCCTGTATTACTGGCAATATCGAATTGAAGGCTATAGGAAAAGGAGGCAATACCAATGACCATCAATTTTTGTGGTGGCTTAATGATGAATTGCAAAGCAATAATACTGACCAAATTACCATTAATAATATCGATTCCACCATAGCATATAAGACCGTACTTATAGATAATTGCTCCCAAGCTTCCGACACATTTTATGGCACTATAGCACCTATTCCTAGGTTTACATACAATCGACTGTCTGACTCCATATGCGAACCTTTAAACCATAGTCTTAATGTACAAGCCTTAAATAAAGATGCCCTTACTTATACCTTGTTTTTAAATGATGTGGACCAAGGCAATATTAATTCACTCCTTTTAAACATGGGAGAGTATAGAATTAATATCATGAGTAGTAATGCTCTAGAGTGTGCAGATTCTATAGAACAAACGATTTTGGTTAAACCCAATCCCATCCCCGCATTTACTTTTGATCCCAAAGACCCAAATGACGATAACCCCATAGTCACTTTTACCGCAGATAATCCTATTTATACTAATTATCAGTGGGCTTTAAATGGGACCTTAATTAATAGCAATCAAATGTTTTCATATCAATTTAAAGATTCTGGGGAGTATGTAATAGACTTGATGGTAGATTTAAATGGATGTTTAGCCGATAGCAGTGCAACCATTATTTACAGAAGGGTTTACCAGTATTATGGGGTAAATAGTTTTAGCCCAAATGGAGACGGAGTAAATGATGTTTACCAACCAGTGTTTACGGGTATTTCAGAATTAAGTTTTTCAGTTTTTAACCGTTGGGGAGCAAAAGTATTTGACAGCAATATGGGCGGATTATCTTGGGATGGAAGTTATAGGGGAAAACCGGTTCCCAGCGGACAATACGTCGTTTTGATGATTGTAAGAGATGTGAAAAGCACCCCTTATAGCCTTAAGGAAAGCATACTCGTTTTGCGATAATTAAAGTAAATATTTTAAGAAAAATGCTTTAATAATGCCTAAAGAAACTTCTGCAATTCAATCTCTGTAATGCATTAGGCTTCTTAATGTTTAGGGGAGTAGCCTCCTATAGCCTTATATCGAACTTTTCAGCAGCTTAAAGCGTTGATTATCAACAAACTAATTTTTTTAAAACTGTCATTTTTTAAAACCTTAAAAAGACCTAAATCCCAATACCATTTTT
>Ga0222675_1000517_pt1 | contig 14710 bp, 14 predicted proteins | sample AntAcemetagen868_FD_179818 | JGI IMG/M metagenome (GOLD analysis project Ga0222675, IMG submission 179818) | Saline water microbial communities from Ace Lake, Antarctica - #868 | ecosystem: Environmental > Aquatic > Non-marine Saline and Alkaline > Saline | place: Antarctica: Ace Lake...
TATAGAGGTATCCATATAAATACATATATTTGTCCTAACAAAATGCATAGAATGGATATTTTTAAAGGTCAAGAGGTTATAGAGTTTAGTAGAAGGTTCCAGTCAGATTTAGATTGCAAGAAATATTTGGCTGAATTGAAATGGAAAGGAGGTTTTATCTGCCGTAAATGTGGGCACAATGCTAGTCAGATTAGGAAGGACTTTTCCAGAACATGCAATAAATGCAGTAATACTGAAAGTGGTGGGGCAGATACCTTGTTCCATAAAGTCAAATTTGGTCTTTTGAAGGCATTTCATATCTGTTTTGAAATGAGTACGAGCACTAAGGGATTGTCAGCCCTGTATGTGGCTAAGCGTTACTCCATTAATCATAAAACTGCGTTAAGTTTTATGCATAAAGTCCGAGAGGCAATGAAATCGAGCGAAAATCACCCGATGAAAGGAGATGTACATGTGGATGAATTTGTGGTGGGAGGTCTAGAAGCTGGTCATACTGGTCGAAGCTATGGCGGTAAGAAAAAGAAGGTTGTTTGCGCAGTAGAACTAACTGGTTCAGGAAAAGTCAAACGCTTCTACGCGTTGAAAATCAATGATTTTTCGGCTAGATCTCTCAAACCGATCTTTGAGAACCACATTGATAAAGAAGCTAAAGTTACCACCGATGAGTGGAAAGGATATCGTCCGATCAGCAAAGAATACGATATCAAGCAGATTCCCAGTGCATTGGGATTGAATTTTAAGGCTATCCATACCATGATACATAAGGTTAAATCATGGTTAAGAACGACCTACTCCTGGGTCAGTAAAAGGCATATTAATCGTTACTTGAGTGAATTCTCCTACAGAATCAATCGATCACAGAACAAAGAGACGGTTTTCCATAATTTAATCACCAGAATGGTTAAAGCAGAAAAAATCTACGCCCAAAATCTAATATGAGACTAAATGGTTACCTCTATAAATTTAAAAGAGAGGGTTTTGTGCCTTACAGAGCACAAACTCATGAAACTCGTAAAAACGACGAAAGAGCGGAAAATGAGGATGAAAAACCAGAAGAAGGTAACGAGTAAAAAAAATACCCGGTAATTAGCCGGGTATTTTTTTTACTTCGATTTCATTTCAGCCTGATAGTGCTTCAGAAGTAATTGGATGCGAAATAGGGGATAACCATTCCCTATCTTGATGAAATCACCTTAAAATCTTCTCATGTTAGGGTTGATGACGGTATAGCCTATCAATTCGTCATATCTAGAGCCCATTTCTCGGTAATAAAAAAAGATTTCGTATTCGTTTTCTGTCTGAAAATGAGTGTCTTCAATGGGTTCCATATTCCAGCCATTAGCTGATTGAAAACCATATTGATAATCATACCAGCCCTGTTTTAAAAACAAACTGGCCTGATAGGCACCTTTTTTTTCATCATATACCATCTTTGCATCAGGGCTTTTCCCCCAATTGGTCAAGGTGCCCAATACATAAGGAGCGGACGGGAGCTCCGGAGACTCTAGATTAAAGTTCAGTAATACATATTCACTTTCAAGGAGATGATTCTGCCTTTCCATATTGAATATGCCATATTGCCCATTTAGATCCAGGTATTCCAGATAGGCCAGCCCTTTTCTGCCTTTGTCAATTGAGGCTTCTGCAAAGACAACATCTTCCTCCATACTTATTCTGGCAATGTTCCTCCCTCGCGTACGTACGTAGCGTAAATCCACAAAGCGGAATTCATTCCCAGCCAGGAAAGTATTGGACCCATCAAATAGCTGGTATTGCAACTGCTTGATATCCTCTCGGATATATGTGAATTTCAAACCAAAAATAGCATTGTCCCACCGCTGATTTTGGCGAATTACCACCTTGGTATTGTTAAGAGGGTCTACTAGCTGACGGTTGCCATAGCCAATATTTAGATTGATTTGCTGAGCTACCCTTCGGTCCTCATTCAAACTGGGAGGAACAATCTCAGCGCCGATACCTACTTGGTTTTGGTAAACCATAAACCGTTTAGTGAAAATTACATCTGACTCTTTTCTCCCTCTGTAAACTTTTAAAATATAATTTCCAGTTCTGGTAACGGTTGGCACCTGGAAAGTATAATGAATATAAGGTATTCTCGTGTTGATACCATACTCATAGGAGTTGATGTTGTATTCATTGTATTGTTGGAGAAAATCAGGATCCTTAAGTCCAGAGCTGGTCCAGTCAGCATCACAATGAATAATTTTCGCTAGGTACCGGTCCGTCTCAAAAGCAATGTCATCGAAATGTAACTCCAGAGGTAGAGGACTGTTAAGTAAAATAACCGGTGCTGTCATTTGCGCCGAAAATTCACTGCTTGCTGGATAAAGCTGAACAGTTCTTATGTTTTCGTCATATACCCGATCTTCATATATCTCCTGAGCAGACAAAAGGTCTGTGGAAAACAATAAAAGAGAAATAACAAGCTTAATAAGTGATTGTCTCATTGGTCAGGGTTATGTTTAGTACCGGTCAAAGGCCTTGGCCTTAGGTTTGCATACTTTCTATTTGTTCTGCAAGTGCCTCCCATTTCTTGTTAAGGGCACTTTCATCTTGCTTCATTTTGGTGTACTTTTCATTGAGTTGTTGCATTTTCACCTCATCTTCATAAACGGAAGGTTGAGCCAATTGATGCTCTAAATCAGTTTTATTCTTTTCCAATACAGTGATTTGTTGCTCCATACTTTCCAAGGTTTTTTCTTTATCCTTTAGCGCTTTCTTCTGCGCATGTTCATCTTGCTTTTCCGCTGAACTTTTTGGCAAAGGCTTTGGTGCCTTTTTTACGACAGTTTGCGGCTTGGCTTCTTTTTCGGTCTGATTGGAACGCCAGTAAACATATTCATCGTAAGTTCCTGGATATACCTTAATTTGCTCGTCTTCTATGTACCATATTTTATTGGCGACTTCCTTGATAAACAATCGGTCGTGAGAAACGGTAACAAAAGTACCTTCGTATTGCTTCAATGCCTGAATCAAAATATTGACTGACTGTATGTCAAGGTGGTTGGTAGGCTCATCCAGCAACAAAAAGTTAGCTTCAGAAATCAAGGTCTTGGCCAATGCTACCCTGGATTTTTCACCTCCAGAAAGCACCTTTATTTTTTTAAAAACATCCTCATTGGAAAATAGAAAACAGCCCAATACATTTCGCAGTTCTGTTTCTGATTTTCTACTGCCGGCCTGTACCATTTCCTGCAGGATTTCGTTGTTGATCCCTAGCGCTTCTAACTGGTGCTGCGCAAAAAAGGCTTTAACCAAGTTATATCCCTCTTCTCTATTCCCCTCCATAGGTTCAGAACCATTGATGATCCTCAGGACGGTAGATTTACCTTTCCCATTGGCACCAATAAGGGCTATTTTATCTCCACGTTCTATACGGGCAGTAGTATTGTCGAGAATCTGAAGGTCGCCAAATGATTTGGAAACATCATCCAATACTATTACATCCCGACCAGATTTTTGGGAGAAAGTAAATTTAAAATTTACGGATACTTCATCTTTTTCTACCTCAGATATTTTATCCAACCTATCCAATGCCTTGACCCTGGATTGTACTTGGTTGGATTTGGTAGCTTTTGCTCGGAAACGCTCAATGAAGCGCTCCGTTTGCTTGATCATTTGCTGTTGATTTTCGTAGGCATTTTGCTGAATCTCTTCCCTTTCTACTTTCTCCCTTTTATAGAAGGCATAATTGCCGGCATAGCTAGTGAGGTTGCCACGAGAAACTTCTATTGTAGTTTCTGTACTATTGTTCAAAAAGGTCTGATCGTGAGAAACGACAATAACAGCGCCTTCATAAGATTTAAGGTAATTTTCTACCCACTGTATAGAGGGTAAGTCAAGGTGATTGGTAGGTTCATCCAGCATCAGCAAAGCTGGTTTTTCCAAAAGTAACTTGGCTAACATCACACGCATCCGCCATCCGCCAGAAAATGTTTTTAAAGGACGTCCCAATTCAGCCGTCTTAAAACCTATGCCCTCCAAAACTTCCTCCGCCTTGGCTTTGATAGTATAGCCTTCAAGGGCTTCGAATCTTTCCTGAAGATTGGCCAGTTTTTGGATGATTTCATCAGAATAATCTGTTTCCATCGCTTTGAGCACCTTGTCTATTTCTACCTGTAGGGACAAAGTCTCTTTAAAGGCTTCAAGCGCAACATCCAGAATGCTGTCTTCTGATTGATAAGACAACAGGTCCTGGTTAAGAAAGCCTACACTGCAATCTTTCGCTTTTTGGATTTCTCCAGAACTAGGCTGAAGATCCCCATTGATGATTTTTAGGAGTGTAGACTTACCTGTACCATTCAGACCTACCAAAGCAATTTTATCTTTTGGCTTGATATGAAGGGAGGCATTTTCATAAAGGGGACGACCCCCAATATAATAAGAGAGATTGTTTATGGATAACATGCCGCAAAATTAAGAAAACTATACCGGATATGGCAGCATTAGAAAAATGAATTTATTAAAGTAGTGATTTTTTCTGATTTTATCCCAAAAGCTCCACTTGAAATCCTGCCATATGGCTATCTTGAGGAGCCAATTGGAAAATACCTAATTTATTTTCAAGCGTTCCATCATGATCCGTGGTGGCTGCAATCCCACTCCATGGTTCTAAACAAATAAACTTTGCACCTTTTTCTTTGGTCCATAAGCCTAACCACTTGAAATCTGAAAATTGCATAGCGAAGCCTTTACCTGTTTTGCGGCTGCATACCCTTACGGCCGTAACTGGCCCCACATCGATTATCAGCGCATCATTTTCAAAAAGCTTGTAATCCAGATCCAATTTGCCATCCTTAAGTGCTAAAGAACTTTTTTTGGAAGAGATCAGGCCTCCTTCCAGGGTGTACAATGGAAGGGTGGCAACATTCTTATGACCAAAATCCATTTGGTAATCTGAGAAAGATTCCTTTTCCGGTTCCAGGGGACAACAAAAACCGGGGTGGGCTCCTATGCTGAAAAATAGTGCTTCCTCCCCCGAGGGATTGTAGACTTGATAATCCACGTTCAGGCCATTTTCGCTAAGAATGTATTGAATAGAAAGCTCAAAATTAAAAGGATATACCTTTTTACTGGTTTCATCTGCCTTGAGGACCATCGTAAGTTGCTTATCTGTTTTTTCAGTCAACTCAAAATTGCGGTCTCTGGCAAATCCATGTTGCCCCATAGTATAAGACTTGCCTTGATAGGTATATTCGTTGTCTTTTAGCCTGCCTACAATAGGAAACAGTACTGGCGCATGCCGGCCCCAGATGTCAGGGTTTGCTTGCCAGAGGTATTCCAAGCCATTTTTTTTAAGTGCAATACATTCAGCACCCATAGTAGAGATTTGGGCCTCCATTTTACCAAATGTCAAATGATGGATGGTAGCAACAGTCATAGCTATAAAGTGTAAAAAGGTGAATAAAAATGGAATTCATAATAAATTAACCATCAAAAAAAAACCTTTCCTGAATTTAGGAAAGGTTTTGTACGCACGAGAAGATTCGAACTTCCACACCCGAAGGCACCACCCCCTCAAGGTGGCGTGTCTACCAATTTCACCACGTGCGCAGATAGGAAGTGCAAAAGTAGAAAGATATTATTTGCAGTGCAAACAAAAATGAATACAAATTATCAGAGAAGGTAAACAGCTGAAAGAATTTTTAAATCAATATTTAGAATTAAAAGTCAAAGGTCTGCGAACACGTGGAAAAGCTACTGGCGAATTTAACCGCTTATTTTAAAACACAATAGGAGAAACGATATTACGCAGGGTGTTCACTACGCTCCAACCAGCAATTTGCGCCGTCTTACTATAGACATCAATGATTGCATGAATCTGCTCGCCTTTAATCTCAATGCGGTGATCGTCTCCTACATAGTCGGGTATTGAGTTGATGGACACCTTTATGTTTGCAGGGCCTACGGAAGCCAATGCTGCGGCAACTGCCACATTTACCTGTGTCGGAAAAAGTGCAATGGCTTCTTTAGCATCCCCCTTAAAGACTTCTCGTTTTTCGGTTTGTAAGGCATCTTCATAAACCTTAGTATTTCTTAGTGGGTTTGGGCCTTTTTCTGTTGTGAAGGTTACAGTGCTTTGTTCCATCAAAGCGATGGTTCGCATCACATCAAAACCACCGATAGCACCAGAAGCTAGGTGAACACGGGTGTTATTTTCCAAAGCAGTTTGTTGGACTGTTTCATAAAAGTCAGCATCCGCAAGTGCGCCAATAGATAGCGTCACTATTGAAGATCCGCTTTTTAAGGCAGGTAGCGCCATTTCCCGGAAGGCGGCTGGCGAAGCAGTTTCTACAATATAATCCGGCTTAAGCTGAAGCAACTCATCAAAGCTATGACAAGGTTTACAAGAATACCCTCTTTTTGAACGATCAACTTTATTGGCTAGCTCCTCTGCTTTATCAAAGGATCTTGAATAGCTACCAATCAATTTATAGTTAGGTAACAGGTCTTTTAATAGGGCGTCTACAACAATATTGGCCAATTTTCCGCATCCAGCAATGGCAAGTGTATGAGTTTTCATGTGAGTAAAAATAGCGAATTTTTTGCGATAGGGACCTTATTTTGGTGCCGATGGTGACTTTGTCGTAGCATGTATTGGTAATAATGGACTTGCACAATCCGGCCAAACATTTTATTGCACGATTTTGTTCTTCCTGAACACCGCAATAGCCGTATTTAAGGCGATACGATACATCCAGGTGCTCACTTTTGATTCTTTTCGAAACTGTGGAAAGGCCTTCCACAGTTGAAGTACAATTTCCTGGAACAAGTCTTCTTGGGCCTCTTTATTATTGCGATATAGCTTGCAGACTTTGAAGATAATCCCCTGATTCGCTTCCACTATTTTTAGAAATTCCTTTTCCATTACCTTAAGTGTTTAATGAATTGAAAACCTTGACCTGTCTTCTCGGCCTTTAAACTAGATAAGGAATCATTAGTGAACCCAAAAATGATTTCGGTTGCCATTTTCTTACCCCTTGGTGCCGGTGTTTTTTCATTGGCATTGGTTTTTAAGTTAATGACATTAGGGAAGGTTTCGAGCTTTCCACGATTAGTAAAATCTTTCATTTGAGAATTACCAGCTGACGATAAGCAAAATGTTGAAGCGCGTAGGGGGAGAAATGTTGCTAGCCGCATAAGGAAGAGATTGAAATTCTAATTTCCCTATAAGTTGTCTAAAAAGTATCAAATCTTACACAGGGCAATTTATTTTTCAAATATTTGGTAACGATTGACTTACGCCAACTTTTACAAATTATTCCCCTTTTGTTAAGGAGCTTGCCTTTCTATTTGTCTTTTTTTTAATAGCTTTTGCTCCTTTTAAGTGATCTGCAAGGGGGGGATTTAGACAAGTATTTTTGATTAAAAGGTCTTTTTTGTGTCAAGTCAGAGAAAGACATCTAAAAAATATATTCCATTTTAATGTCACAGCGGTCATAGGTTCCGCTTTCTATGGGGATTTCTTTAAAGCCCATTTTTCGGTACAGGGCTATCGCAGGAGCCAGTAGGCTGTTGCTGTACAGTATTACCTTAGCAGCACCCTGTGCTTTGGCCCATTCCAGTGCGGCATTACCGAGTAAAAGGCCGATGTTTTTGCCTTGCGCATTGGGCGATACGCCCATTTTAATCAATTCGTATTGCGCGTCATTTATTTTTTTTAAAGCCACCGTCCCTACGATCTCCTTTTTCCATTCAGCAAATAAGACTTCTCCACCATGATCCCTGATTGTTTCTTGGGGTTTTTGGAGTTGAGTGATATCAAAAGGCTCCATGGTGAAATACCTTTCTATCCACTCCTGATTGATAGAGAGAAAGTAAGGAGCCAGTTCTGGTGTATAAAGATGGATATTTGTCTTTTCCATCTGTAAAAATACTGATGTTGATAAAAAGAATAAAGGGTTTGACAGGAAAAAAAACGGAAATTTAAAAGCCTATATTAAATAGTCTTCCCGGCTTGCCAATGGCTTCCATTTGTAGCAGCTTAAGTTTTCTCCACAGGCCTCCAGCATAACCCGTCAACTCTCCTGTGCTGGCAATGATCCGGTGACAGGGGATAATGATCAATAGCGGATTCGTGCCATTGGCTGAGCCCACTGCGCGGACAGCAGTTGGTTTGGCAAGAGCGCGGGCGATGTCCTTATAGGACGCCGTCTGACCAAAAGGGATTTTGTTTACCTCCATCCAAACCCTTTTTTGGAATTCAGTTCCACCAATAGCCACAGGAATATTAAATAATTTTAGATTTCCTTCGAAATAGTAAGTCAACTGACTTATGATATCCAGAAAAAACAGATTGTTTGTTTTTTCTGACAAGGGATCTTCAGTGAAACTACAAGACAAAAGAAAACCATCTGCAGCGACAAGTCTGATATTCCCTAAGAGCGACGCAATTACTACTGTTTCTTTCATACCCTCTACAACTTTAAAACCAAGATTAGGTTTAACCTTTACTAAGGCAGGTTTCCTGCCGACGTTTCAATGAAATACTATATTGTTTAGCCCTCTTGACCTCGGATATGCAATTGCTGAAAATTACTTCAAAATCAGTAGTCATTGTAGTTTTTGACTGCTCTCTGCTGCTGTGCTGTTTCAGTCTCCAACGCTCCTGATTTTCTTGTAATTTCATTACTTCCCCTGAGAAAGGTCAGGACAGGCTGAGAAGGGGCAGGAAACCCTATTGCATTATTCGTGTCTAAATAAAAATCAATACATACGATTTTCGACGCATCCTTTTTATGGGGCCGAGTAAGGGTATATATTATTAACAGATTATGGCAGAAAATATTGCCATTAATTACACTGTCGGTGGGTTACCGACTTACTAAAGATAGCTTTAATTTCAGTTTATACCAACTTATTGGCGTACTTATACCATCATCATGCGGTATTTCCAGACCTCTCTCACCGTCTCTGCTTTTACTTCAAAAGGGGTGTATAAGGGATTGCTTGAGCAGAGCAATAGCTGTTTTTTTTTGTTCAACTGATTGTAAGTCAGTTTGAAGGTGACTCCGTCCTGGGCTGTGACGATGACGTATTTTTCACCATCCCGTATAGCTGTCCAGTCTTCTATGTATTCACAAATAATCCATGCGCCGTCAGGGATAGGTTCCATAGAATCCCCGTCTACCTGAAAAACGCGGTATTTTTTATCCTGAGGAAGAAAAGGAAGATAAAACCGAGGCAGTTCACCAATAAAGTCGGGATCTGAAAATCCGGCCAGATAGCTTGCTTTGGCTTTTTGGGAGACCACTTCTATAAATTCACGCCCTTGTGCATCTACAGTGGTGGTAAGGATGCGCAGGTCGCGGCCTTTGAGGTAGCGGCTGGTTTCCAGAATATCCCTGAGCTTGTGGGCAGGATATTTTTCCAGGTTTTCTTTTAACATTAAGTCTACTGATACTTCAAGGTATTCACAGATTTTCACCAAAGTATCCAAGGGAGGGCTGATGCTTAGTTCATAACCCGCCAGCTTGGACCTGCTGATGTCCAGTGACTCGGCCATTATGGATTGTGTAATCCCTTTTCTTTTGCGCAGTAGTTTGATATTGCTGTGAAGGTACATGGTCAAAATTTTTAATGAAATCAATGGTTTAAATATAAAACAAATGTTTAAATTATAAACAATAAAATGTCAATAAAATTAACAAAATAAACTGTAAATCATAATAGGAGAGGAAGGTAATGGCAGAAAGACGGAATATTGTACACATGGATTTGGACAGTTTTTTTGTGTCGGTCGAGCGTCTGTATGACAGTCGGCTTATTGGAAAGCCTATTCTGATTGGGGGATCGGGAGACAGGGGAGTGGTGGCTTCCTGTAGCTATGAGGCCAGGAAATTCGGCATTCATTCCGCCATGCCCATGCGCACCGCCAGGCAGCTTTGCCCGGAGGCTTTACAGATCCGAGGTGATTTCGCGAAGTACAGCCAGAAGTCCAATGAGATCACTGAGATTGTCCGGGAGAGTGTGCCACTTTTTGAAAAAGCTTCAATAGATGAGTTTTATGTGGATTATACTGGGATGGATCGCTTTTTTGGTTGTTATAAAATGGCTAAGGAGCTGCGACAAAAAATCATCAAAGAAAGTGGCTTGCCTATTTCCCTAGGGCTTTCCCAAAATAAAACGGTATCTAAAGTAGCTACAGGAGAAGCAAAGCCCAATAATGAAAAACAAGTTCCTTATGGGGAAGAGAAACTTTTTTTGGCGCCATTGTCAGTGAGGAAAATTCCTATGATAGGGAAGAAAACCTCCCATACGCTGTACAATATGGGTGTAAAAAAAATCCATACCCTGCAAGCCATGCCCGCAGAATTGCTCGAATCGGCTTTTGGTAAAAACGGACTGATGATTTGGGAAAAAGCCAATGGTATCGACCGTTCGCTTATTACGCCTTATTCCGAAGCCAAATCTATTTCTACAGAAAACACCTTCGAACAAGATACCATCGATGTTGGCCTGCTGGAAGCTACACTTACGGCCATGACCGAGCAGTTGGCAGGTAAATTGAGACAGCAGCAGAAACTGACATCTACTGTATCGGTAAAGATCCGGTATTCTGATTTTGACACCCATACGGTGCAACGTCGGGTATCTTATACTTCAGCGGATCATGTTCTTCTTCCGCTGATCAAAGCGCTCTTTCAGCAACTGTACCAACGCCGTTTACTGATTCGCCTGATCGGCGTTCGCTTTAGCGGGCTGGTGCATGGTCATTATCAGATCAATTTATTTGAAGATACGGAAGAGCGCATCTCCTTGTACCAGGCCTTGGATCGACTCAATGGCAAGTATGGAGACAAGACCGTTTGTAGGGCCATAGGGATGAGCGTAGGGAGTCGGAAATTTAACCCGTTTAATGGGAAAGAAAACTGAGTCAGGTTATCAGGAGATAAAAAATAAACCCCACCACTTGTAGGAGTGATGGGGTTTGGTGATTGTATTTATTTCGGAATTTATTGACCCTGTCCCAGAGAATACCCTCTCTGTCCGTTGAATGTGTACAGATTTTCTGTTTTGATTACATCTACACCCTTTAGGTTTGCTTCCGTCAGTAGCTCGGCAATATGTTTGTTTTGCACTTGCTGCTCAGAGGTAGCTTCAAAGCGACATCTCCAGTGATCGGTGCAGAAGGTTTCTTCAAATCCTTCCGGCCATACTTTCACTCCCCTGTTGGTGATCATAGACAATTTGAATGCAGGATGCAATTTTTGGACACTGGCAGCCAGCTTGTCCGGATCCAATACTTTACAATCTACAAACAGGTCTACCCCCTGTAGCTTTTTATCTGCTGGCTGTCTTCTTACATACGGAGGGATATGTATATGTGCTTCTTTGGTATAGGAAACAGCTTTTAGTTTTCCCGGTGTTTTTCCAAGCCTCTCAATGATAGCTTCGGCAAAAGCCTGCGTGCCTACTTTTTTACTACTCAGGCCGGTTTTGAAGATGTCTTCTGTATGGATACCCTCTTCTATGGTACATGACCAGGCATTTTTAATTTTTTCAGCTACTTCCTGCTGCCCGATATGGCTTAGCATCATGATGGCTGCTCTTAATAAACCGGATGGATTGGCTACATTTTTTCCGGCAATCGTAGGAGCGGATCCGTGAATAGCCTCAAACATTGAGCAATGCTCGCCGATGTTGGCAGAGCCTGCTAGCCCCACTGAGCCTGAAAGCTGTGCAGCCACATCTGATAAAATATCTCCATAAAGATTAGGCATCACCAGTACGTCAAATATTTCAGGGGTGTCTGCTAGCCTGGCTGCTCCTATATCGATGATCCAGTTATCTGCCGTGATATCTGGATACTCCTTAGATATTTCATCAAACACCCGGTGAAAAAGTCCGTCGGTAAGTTTCATGATATTGTCCTTTACAAAACAACTTACCTTTTTTCTTTGGTACATGCGAGCATATTCGAAAGCGTACCGTACGATACGCTCACAACCTGGCCTGGTGATGAGTTTCAGGCATTGTACCACTTCATCTGTTTGCTGGTGTTCTATGCCTGCATAGAGGTCTTCCTCATTTTCCCGTATGACCACTACATCCAGATCGGGGTGCTTGGTAGGAATAAACGGATAAAAACTCTTGCATGGTCTAACGTTGGCAAATAAGCCCAAACTTTTTCGAAGGGTGACATTCAGACTCTTATAACCACCTCCTTGTGGAGTAGTGATGGGTGCCTTTAAAAAGATCTTGTTGCTACGGATACTTTCCCAGGCACTTTTGTCTATTCCACTAGTGTTTCCTGAAAGGTAAACTTGCTCCCCAATCTCAATAGGATCCCAATCGATTTGCGCCCCTGCCGCAGTCAGAACCTTAAGCGTGGCTTCCATGATCTCTGGACCAATGCCGTCTCCATGGGCTATACTGATTTTTTGCATCTATCTTTATTTTTGTTTTCGACGCAAAAGTAAACTTAATAAAGCATAAATTTTTATTTATGTTTTTTATAGAATGTATAAATTATATTTATGAATAATTGGTTTTGAACCAAAACGCATCCTACCTGAATCCCGCATTGATTGCATCCAGTTTCCCAGTTCCCGGGCACAATGTATTTTCCTTCATGGTATTTAAAGGTGTGTCGGAAGTATTGATAATGTCATGCAAGTCACCATATACGGGATTGATGTAAAGTAGTCCGGTGAGTATTTCATTTTTCATCCGTGCATGCTGAATGGCGTTTGCTGCTGATACCCTGTCTTCTGGATCCCAGTCTAGTGCCAGTTTGTGTAATTTCATCTCTGAACCATCATGTAGCGAAACAGTTGTACCTGTGCCTTCTTTGTAATCGGCATGAATGGGCTTTTCTTCAGGGACAAAATCCAAGGTGCCTGTGGCCTGCATGTGTTCCCGTACATAATCGTAGGATTTGGTAGACCCCGGATTGTTGTTGAAAGTTACGCAGGGAGACATCACGTTGATAAATGCTAACCCTTTGTGTTGTATGCCGGCCTTGATAAGGGGGACCAGCTGCTGTTTGTCGCCACTGAAACTTTGTGCAACAAAAGTAGCACCCAGCTCTACTGCCAGGCTGGCAAGATCCACAGGTTGGAATGGATTGATAGATCCGGCTTTGCTCTTGGATCCTACATCGGCAGTTACCGAATCTTGTCCTTTGGTAAGGCCATAGCAGCCATTATTCATGACGATATAGACCATGTTTAGGTTTCTACGGATGGCATGCACAAACTGTCCCATGCCGATGGAAGCAGTATCTCCATCTCCTGAGACACCAAAATACACCAGGTCTTTATTGGCCATATTGGCTCCTGTAGCTACTGAAGGCATTCTGCCGTGCACAGAGTTAAAACCATGGGAATTGCCTAAAAAGTAGGCAGGGGTTTTGGAAGAGCAACCAATACCGGAAATTTTAGCTACCAGATGGGGCTCTATGTCCAGCTCGTAACAAGCTTGTACGATGGTGGAGCTGATACTGTCATGACCACATCCTGCACAAAGGGTGGAAATACCTCCTTCATACTCCTTAAGCGTATACCCAAGTTTGTTTTTAGGAAGTTTGGGATGTCTAAATATAGGTTTCAGATAAGTCATGAGGTACGGCGGTTTGTTGCTTTAAATAATTGGATATTTGTGAAGCGATGTCATCGGCAGTGATAGGCATACCATCATAGTTCAGCACAGGAACTAATTTGGCTGGGTTGGTTTGCATTTCATTAATGATCAAGCTGCGAAGCTGTCCATCCCTGTTTTGCTCGATGATAAACACAAGTTTGTGTGACTGAATAAATGCTTCAGTTGCTTCCCCAAATGGAAAGGCTTTGATACGAATAGCATCCAGATGAATGCCCTTTTCTCCCAACATGTCTTTGGCCTCTTCTGATGAATAAGTGGACGTTCCGAAGAAAAGCATGCCTATTTCCTGCTGGTTTTCTTCTTGATACAAGTGGGGCCCAGGCATTATTTTCTTTGCGGTTTCCCATTTGGTCAGCAGGCGCTTCATATTACGCACATAAGCTTCACTGCTTTCAGTATACACAGCGTATTCATCTCTGGAGGTGCCTCTGGTGGTGAAGGCGCCCTTGGAAGGGTGTGTGCCAGGATAGGTCCTGTAAGGAATGCCGTCTCCTTCGTTGTCCAGGTAGCGGCCATACCTACCCATCGCTTCCAGTTCTTCTCTGTTGAATACCTTTCCTCTGTCATATTTCTTTTCGGCATCCCATTCGAATGGATCACTCATGTGATCGTTCATTCCTAGGTCCAGATCAGTCATCAGGATGATGGGGGTTTGAAGCCGGTCCGCCAGATCAAAAGAGGTGGCGGTCATTTCAAAACATTCTTTGGGAGTGGAAGGAAACAACAAAGGGTGCTTGCTGTCTCCATGAGAGGCATAAGCAGCTATGGTGATGTCCGACTGTTGTGTTCGAGTGGGCATGCCTGTACTAGGTCCGGCCCGTTGCACATCTATCAGTACGGCAGGTACTTCGGCAAAATAGGCCAAACCTATAAATTCATTCATTAAGGAAACGCCAGGACCACTGGTGGCTGTCAGTGACCTGGCCCCGTTCCAGTTGGCACCGATGACCATTCCCATGGCTGCCAGCTCATCTTCAGCTTGTACTACTGCGTAATTTTTCTTTCCTGTTTCGGGGTCTATGCGGTATTTGCTTGCAAATTTCTCAAATGCTTCTGCGACAGAAGTAGAGGGGGTAATTGGATA
>Ga0222675_1000534_pt1 | contig 14530 bp, 11 predicted proteins | sample AntAcemetagen868_FD_179818 | JGI IMG/M metagenome (GOLD analysis project Ga0222675, IMG submission 179818) | Saline water microbial communities from Ace Lake, Antarctica - #868 | ecosystem: Environmental > Aquatic > Non-marine Saline and Alkaline > Saline | place: Antarctica: Ace Lake...
TTTTGGGATAACCAGTTAATCGGTCGAGGATATAGATCAGGTAACCCAGAATACCCCGCTTTAAGCCAAATTCTAATTCGTTTGCTTTTTCAGAAATTACCTTGAACAGGATGTCGTCCATTTCCAACAGCAATTCTTCGGTATTTCCATCCAAAAAACCTTTTTTAATCAGCTGGTGGATTCCCCATGCTATTCCAGCCAGTCCATTATCAAAGGAGGTAGGCATCGGGTTTTGGTGGACAAAGTTGTATACTTCCTGTAGTATATGTTGCGCTGCTTGCTTGTATTTTGGCTCCTTGGCTTGTTGAAAGACTTCGAAGAAGTAAAGGCAGACGCCTAATTTCCCCTTAAACAGTCCAGGGCTGTCTAGTTTCGAGTATTGTGCAAACAATAACTCATCCCGTTTATTGCGTATTTCCTTAGCTTTATTCATCCTTTAGTTTTACCGGGTGGTAGAGTTTGTTTTCCAGGTTTCCAGTTTTTTCGAAAACCGGTCGCCACCGCATGGTGCCGTCAGAGAGTATCCCTTTTTTGTTTGGGCTGTTCTCCAAATAGAACTTGTTTTCAAAGCCCTCTGGGACAAATTCCCCTTTCCCTCCAAAGTCGTGGATGGAAAGTCCGCTTTCGTAAAGCAATGTAGGGATGAGTACTTCATGATGCCCGCACCACTTGCTTAAGAGTGCTTTGTGAAGTATTTCCATTGCCTTACGTGATATCCGATAGATGGGATTAAAGGAGCGTATGCGTTGTTCCTGTGGAATTACATAATAGGGATGGGCTAAAGCCGACCACCATGGCCATTCCGGCTCATCTGCTGCACGCCGTACATGACTACTGATAAAATCAGTAGTCAGTGAAGAGAAAGCCTCAAAAAAGGCTCTCCATTCCCCAGAGAACGTCACGTCCTCCTCAATACACCAATAATAATCGTAATGCGGATGCGAGAGGTAAAATTTAAGCAAGGGAAAATGATTGCTGCCGGGTACAAGGGTAAACCCAAGTGGGAAATAGTTCAGGGAAGTAAGTAATTCATCAGTAAAGGTATAGGTACTCAGTTGGTTTAGCTTAAGGTCAGACCTTTCCTCAACCAAATGGTACAACACGACGGTGTCCCCCATATCCTTGGTAGCCGCAAACAGCTCCTTGTATTTTTGGATTAAGGGGAGTGAGGTTTTGTTGGTGAGGATTAAAAAAGATTGGGTTAGGGAAGTCTTTTTGCCCATCGAGGTATTATTTTAGCTTAGGTAAATCAAAAACGGCAATTCCGGGATCTTCATCTGTGGTGATGCCAAACAGTTTGCCGGCCTGCTCATTTACAGCAAGGGCCCGGATGCTAGTGTCCAGTTTTAATTCACATAAAATATTTCCTTGTAAATCAAATACGTAGATTTCAGTCGCGTATTCGTTGCCTTCGCGTACTTCCTTGTACGTTCTGCCACAATAGAGGCCATAAATATAATCTTGACCTACCTCTACGGCCGCATAAGCCATGGGTTCGTCAATGTCTACAATGACACTATTGGATTTACCGCCCGAAGTAGCTATTGTAAACTCAGGAATAAAATTATAAGGGCCATCTATCAGGTATATTTGTTCCGATTTCTTGTCTAAAATTTCCAGGCGGTCCCTGTAGGCACTGGCATAAGCGTAAGTTTGGTTGCGTTGATTTCCCTGAAAATAACCCATGTGCAAATCGGCCATCATGTAATCAGTAAAATCTTTCCGAACCAATATATCTTTCCATTTGCCATAATTTTTAATGCGCTGCCCATCCATACGAAACTCAACAAACCTATAGGGGTCATTGACCATTCGGCACATTACCGTACTGTCGGAAGACCACTTCATTGCCATCGCCATAAAAAATTCCCCCTCCTGTTTGATTTGGTTAGGGGAAAGGGATACAGTGTTCTCCAGATTGAATTCGGAAAACCTTTTCTCCATGGCACTGTACACCCAAAAAGTATTTTCATTTGAACCTGCATCTATTCCTGCAACATCCGAAAGTTCACCTGGCCCAAATCCGATAACCCCTTTGGAGCCTTGGTAATCCATCTTCTGTGTGTTAATGAGGTGAATGGGAGGGTATTCGGTATAGATTCGTCTGCTCTCTCCTACAATCAACAAATCATTATTGGTGAATAGGGTATAAGGCATTTTCAGTTCGGGATAATACTTTTTTTTACCGTGAAGAGTGATGGACTTTGGAAGGCTTTTAAAGGTAAACGTTTTCCCGTTGTTAGGCTGATTTGTATTCGTTGAGCAAGAAAAAAATAATATAGCTGCAGTAAATTGTATAGCTGATAAAAATAGCGCTTTTCGAAGACATTTCATTATTTTTAGAATGAGTTTGGTTAGAAAATAATTGAACTGAATAACTTAAAATAATTATTAAAATAGGTAAGTTTTGTATGTACTATAGAAAAACAATATTTTTTAAATCAGGGCTACCAAATTTTTTTAGTAGCCCTGATACGTTTGATTTAACAGAGATTTCTAATGATTGCTGCATGTATCTCCTTGAAAATTCCTTGTTACTCTTCTATCCTCAAGCCAAACAATACCTGACTCATCTGTACAAGCCGGACCACCTGCGCAACACATATAGCCAGAGCCAGAACCTCCATCTGCCTCCACGTTAAAAGAGTTAAATAACCCCACACTCATGGCGACTACTCCTGCAGCCATTGTGGCTTTTTGTAATATCATTTTCTTTTTCATGCTATTTATGATTTAAGTGTTTCAAAGACGATTCAATTAAACCATTTAAAACTATTTTTCATATAGGAAAAATTTTGTTTCTTGTGTACTGTCTTCATTTTCCCGTGAATGGATATTTTTATCCCGTGAATTAAACGGTTTCATCCGATAAGTAACAAAAAATGAGAGCCTTAGTAGCCTGGATCCGGAGAGATTTTTTGATTTAAGATTGCAGATTTAGGTTCAGGAAATGATGGGAAACCTTGAAGCCTACCTAAAGTTTCCCCTATTCCACCTGTTTCCAATCCGATATTTTCTTATTTTTAAATGAGATTTACCGATGGTTTAGATGAAAAACTGATAATGGAAACGATACATTCAAAAAGGGTAAATTGATCTCCTTATTATTGGATTAGGTTATTATGCATTTATCTATTAACCTGAGTTCGACCCATTATTATGAAAAAATCGTCATTCCGAGGCTTAGGGAGGACTTTTAGTGGAGAAAGCCGTGGGAATCCCCAGCAAGACGAGACTGCCACACCCTTTCCCACCTCAGAAACCCCACCAAAAGGGTTCGCAGTGACGATATAGCCGTTTTTTTAGGACAATTTTAAATCGAACTCAGGTTAACATGTAAACCTTAAATAAGTTAGATGGAGTAATGCTATACTATTGTGTTTTTTGGTATTAATCACCAACCTGAAAATTATGGCTTCTCCTATTTGATTTTTGTCCAAAATCAGCTAACTTTTATTGTTTTCATTTATGAAGGAGTGACCGGGATAAAATTCTGGTTTGATTGGAATCTTCTGAATAAAGGATTAATGACCACAGCATACATTTCCCTGCAATGACATCAACCTTTTTGCCCTTAAATAGCAATGTAAGCGGGCTATACATTGGGAGACTAAACCCTACTATTTTTTTGATAAAACCTTGAAAGACTGAGTATACGAAAAAAAATATTCGTAAGCGGTACAAAAAGATACAGACAATAGATTATATGATTATGTTGCAAAAAACCTATCGACCGGAACTAATGGACATGATCAAGCATATTGACACCTTACTTGAGAAAGAATAATTGTCGACAAACTGTTTTATCGTCAAAAACAATAATCAAACATTACTGAAAACCCTCATTTTAAATAGCCGGCATTTTACCTTTTCATTTTACCCAAAGTCCCTTTTCTACGATAAGGTGAGCCATTGCGTGCCCCACATTAATACGGCTGGTTTTCCCTGGATTAAATTGGAGATGGGTACAGATATTACTTTGCCTTCTAACGTCAAAGAATACGGACGAACTTCGACGCGTTCTATTTTAGGACTGTTCTTTCCATTATTTACCCGCAAATAATCTGCGGCCTTTTCCTTAGGCTCCGCTCAGGAACCGGCTAGGACGGTGTGCTTTAGACTTGGTCCCGCCCCCTCCGGCGGCTGAGCGGAGCTGAAGCATGAGGAATTATAGCCATCATGACTAGTATCATTCAAACACTTCGCTAACTCGTGCAGTTTTTCTGGTATATTGTTTATTAAACCCTGATTATACTATAGAATTCATTGTATTCAGTCCTGACTCTTCTCAGAAAAGGGTGTAATCGTTTTATTTTAAGGGTAATGCCTATTCGGGTTTAATATCCTGCGGCTTGTCCATCTTTTCTTGATTCAGAGGCGCCATAATAAACACCATTTTTGAACATTATGGCCTGATAACCACCAAAAATACCCTTGCCCATTCGGATGGTATGCCCTCTATCAATTAGGTCACGGATGGTTTCATAATCAAATCCCGATTCCAGGTAGGTACCTCCACTCTTTAGGCTTTCCTCTCGATGGTAGATTCGAGGCGCATCGCCTGCCTCCTGTAGGTTCATGTTAAAATCAATAATATTCATGATGATCTGAGCATGTCCTTGCGTTTGCATGTCTCCTCCCATTAGACCAAAACTCATAAAAGGTTTGTTATTTTTGGTTACAAAGGCGGGAATAATGGTATGGAAAGGACGCTTACCCGGCGCATAATTGTTAATATGACCTTCTTCCAGTACAAATCCAGCACCTCTATTTTGAAGCACAAAGCCTAAGCCATCTGGTACCTCTCTGGAACCAAAGAGGGCCGAGTTACTTTGAATCAATGAAATCATATTACCGTCCCTGTCTGCTACAGTCAAATAGATGGTATGGTCACCGGATGTTAATCCGGCTTCAAAATTTCCTGCCTTGTTCGGATCAATCAATTTTCTACGTTCCGCTGCATACTCGTCCGACAATAAACTACTCAATGGAATATTGCCAAAATTCGGATCCCCGTAATATTTTGTCATGTCAGCATAGGCTAACTTTTTAGCTTCTAAGAAGGTATGAATGTGTTCAGAGCTCCCATACCCCATACTGCTCAGGTCGAAACCTTTAAGAATATTTAGTATCTGAAGTGCCGCCATACCCTGACCATTGGGTGGCATTTCCCAAATATCATATCCGCGATAGTTGATCGATACGGGATCGACCCATTGTGGTTTGTTGTTAGCCAAATCCTCTTTAGTAAGATAGCCACCTTTAGCTTTCAAATGATCTTCAATAGTTTGAGCGACTTTCCCTTTGTAAAATCCGTCTCTGCCTTGATTGGCAATAAGGTCCAGGGTATTCGCCAGATCGGGATTTTTAAATATTTCACCTTTTCGTGGAAGCCTGCCATCACTCGTAAAGTAAACCGCTTCAAAGACTTGGTTGCTAGGGCTCAAATTAAAGGAGGCAAAATTATCTGACACTTCAGAAGAAACAGGAACACCTTCTCTCGCATAATTTATGGCGGGTTGAAGCAATTCTTTAAATTTCAATCTGCCAAATTTCTTATGTAACTCAAACCACCCGTCCACAGCACCCGGGGTTGTTACAGAAAGTGGGCCTGTCTTGTAGCTTTTACCTGCATCAACTTCGCCTTTGAATTTTTCCAAGGATAAATTAGCCGGTGATTTTCCACTGGCATTTAGCCCATATAACTTTTGGGTCTTTTCATCCCAAACAATGGCAAATAAATCTCCACCCATACCATTATTTCCAGGGTCCGCAAATCCCAAAAAGGCATTGGCCGCAATGGCCGCATCCACAGCGCTTCCTCCATTCTTCAGTATTTCAATGGCTATTTGTGTTGCGAGGGGATGATTGGTAGCCGCCATTCCATGCTGGGCCAATACCTCAGACCGCGTAGCAAAAGACCTACCCGAAAGCCTATCTTGGGCTTGTAATAGATTTAGGGATATAAGGATTAGGAGTAGAGAAACTATTGCTTTCATATTTCTTTATTTTATAATCGCTAACATTTATAATATGTTCATTTTGAGACAATAAATACATTCAAGAAAGATTATGGCTAAAACACGAAACTAAAAGAAATTGCCATTCCTACCAAAAATTGCAAATAACCTATTTTACCATTTTAAGGTATAAAAAAAATGCCAAACCATCATTGAGATGGCTTGTAAAATGTGCCAGGCTTTGCATGGCAGTTCAAAAAGCTACGAAGGTAGGTGGCTGAACGAAAAAGTATTATTTGCCCAAGTCCCTACTTTATAAGTAGAAATTAAATAAAAACTACTGTCTATTTTCCATTTTACGGAACCATATATGGCCAAACAGCGGTTCAATTTGAATGACTTTTAGCAGGACCATCAACAGTTTAAAGGACAAGACCAGTAACCATTGGTTGGTATTGGGTATTTTGCTGGTGTCTTTTAATCTACGTCCATCCATTACAGCCGTCGGGCCACTCCTCCCTTTTATCAGGGAACAAATGTCCCTTTCTAACGGTATGGCTGGATTTCTTACCACCCTACCTTTGCTCAGCTTCGCCATTTTCTCACTTTTCTCTGCTGCTATTGGTGACTATTTTGGCAAGGCCAAAGCAATATTTATCGGGCTGTTGGTCTTGGGTATCGGTTCTGTAATAAGGGTATCGGGTGGTCCTTACGTCCTTTTTATTGGCACTGCACTTACCGGCATAGGAATAGTCATCTGCAATGTGTTGCTTATCCCTTTAGTAAAAGCGCGGATGCCTTCCAAAACCGGAGCGGTAACGGGGATGTATAGCACGGGCATGTCACTAATGGCAGCCATTGCAACCGCAATTAGTGTGCCTTTGGCGATTGACCTTGGCTGGGGATGGAGAGGTTCCCTACTTTTTTGGAGTTCTTTGCTCTTAGTAGCACTTATCGCATGGTGGCCGCAGCTAAAACTTAGCCCTAAACCAAAAGTAAAGCCAGAAAAAACCAGTAAATCTGTTTGGCGTTCCAAACTGGCCTGGCAAGTGACTTTGTTTATGGGCATTCAGTCCTTTTTATTCTTCACCTTGGTGACTTGGCTTCCGGACATGATGATCGAAAGGGGCTTGTCTCCTGTCGAGGCAGGCTTGACTTCTTCTTTGATGCAGGTTGTAGGTTTGACGGGCACCTTTGTAGCGCCATTTATAGCCGTCAGGTACCAACAACAATCCGTTTTTAATATGTCTATAGGTATCCTTTATATCGTAGGGTTTACAAGTTTGTTTATTCCTATACTTTGGCTAAACATATTTAGCATAGGGTTTATAGGGCTTGGGATGGGTGCAAGTATCAGTCTGGCCTATACCCTTATTGCACTTCGAACCAAAGGTGACAATTATACCTCAGCCTTGTCCGGAATGGCGCAGTCCGCAGGTTATTTCCTGGCTGCTTTTGGCCCCATGTTATTTGGTGTTGCTTTTGATATTTGGCAGGATTGGGACCTTTTGATTTACCTGATGATTTTGGCCTCCTGTCTGTTTACCTATTTTGGCTATTTTGCTGGTAAAAACAAAACGATTTGAACAGAATATTAAGTGAGATTCATATTGCCATTTTGAAAAATCATGAAGCCAATAACCAAAAGAAATTTCTTGTTGAATTTTAAAGGCAATGCGGCTAGAAAAACCAATTTTAGCAACAAGTCCGTAATCATTTCGTTCACTTTCCACATGCGAGCTACTCTTTCTTTCATTTTCCTGCTTCAATAGGGTGGATAGGTAGCGAACAATTGAAGCCCCGTTTATGGTAACTAATTAAGTATAATTATAGAAATTGGTTTACTTTACTTACTTTTGCGTGTTGTAACCTTTCAGTAATTTCATGCAGGAATTTTTTGAATCTTTTGGCATTACTCCACCGGTATTTGATTACCTGGTGATGCCGCTTTTGATTTTTATCGCCAGGGTGGTGGATGTTTCCATCAATACCCTAAGGATTATGTTTGTGCTTAATGGTAAAAAAACTGCGGCACCAATTCTCGGTTTTTTCGAAGCACTCATCTGGTTGTTGGCAATAGGACAGATTTTCCAAAACATAAGCAATCCCATGTCATATATAGCTTATGCAGGTGGTTTTGCTACGGGAACTTATGTAGGAATGGTCATTGAGGAGCGCCTTGCCATAGGTAGAGTGCTTGTCAGGGTGATCACTCCAGAGCCTTTACCTGAACTTGTAGAATACATGAAAGAAAAGGGTTATCGATTTACTTCTGTGGGCGCAGAAGGACGTTACGGAAAGGTGATACTAATGTTTACTGTCATCAAAAGGGAAGTGCTCAAATCCTTTATTGAAAAACTAAAAGAAAGTCACGAAAAAGCCTTCTATACTATTGAGAGTGTAAAACGGATTTCGGAGGATGATCTTAACCTAATGGAGAACAGGCCAAGATTCACTACCCGACTAAAAAGTATTATAAGAAAGTAATTGGCAGCTTTACTACTCAAATTTTACTTCTCCAAGATTACGCATATTCCTTAATATCCAGCTTTGTCGATTTCGAATGTACGGAGTTGGTTTATCTGGCCTCCACCTTAATGGATTTGGAAGAACGGCTGCGATCAAAGCTGCCTCTTGTCGGGTCAATTGTGAAGCTGGTTTATTGAAGTAATATTTAGCGGCAGCCTCTGCGCCATAAATCCCGTCACCCATTTCTATCACATTAAGGTACACTTCAAGAATCCTTTCTTTGTCCCAAAAAAACTCAATTAAAACTGTGAAATAGGCTTCTAAACCTTTTCTAACGAAATTTCTTCCGGGCCATAGAAATACATTCTTGGCTGTTTGATTGGAAATGGTACTGCCCCCTTTTATTCGCTTACCTGACTTATTCCCCTCAAAGGCACTTTCTATAGCCTCCCAATCAAAGCCTCCATGGGTTAAAAATTTCTGGTCTTCTGCAGCCATCACCGCCTGGTATAGGTGAGGCGAAATATTTTCAATAGGCTCCCAATCCTTCTTCGAAACCATGTTCTTGTCTTTTGAAAAAGCCTGTTCTACAGTTCTTAACCCCATCAAAGGCGTGAAATAAACTGGAAAAACACTTAGTCCCACGACCAAAACTATTGATGCTACAAACATAGCAAGCAGAACTTTTCCTACCCATGAAATTATTTTCCTCAATGAATGTGTCTTTAATTAATTTAACCCAATATTTTTCAAAAATTTCTACTGGATATTAATACAATTAAGCCAATATACCCCAAAAAAGCTACTCAATCGAGTGCTGAAATTACTTCAAAGCTCAGATATAATCCATCAAAATGCCGTTGCTGGCTTAAACAAAATGCCTCAATCTTCTTCTGGGTATTGGGACAAGTCCAGCACCTCATCATCAAGGTAATGAGGATACATTTTTTTATGAATCTTTTTTACTTCTGCTGTAATGGTTGTTCGAAAACCCTCAATGTTGGTCCCATTTTCGGCAGCTATAAATACTGGGTTGATTGCTGATTTTTTCGCGTAACTTTCTTCAAGCTTGTCAAAATCAATAAAATTAGCCTGCTCTACTTCAAATTCTGACATCTCCATCAGCTTTTCCTCTGAAGGCATTTTAGGAGCGATATCAATTTTGTTAAAAACCATAATCACAGGTTTATCACCTGCACCCATTTCACTAAGTGTTTGGTTGACCACAGTTATCTGATCTTCATACCCCGGATGAGCAATGTCCACTACATGAACCAAAAGATCAGCCTCCTCTATTTCAGAAAGGGTAGATTTAAAAGATTCAATAAGGTGGGTAGGAAGTTTTCTAATAAAACCTACCGTATCGGAAATCAAAAATGGAATGTTCTCTAGCACTACTTTTCTAACGGTAGAGTCTACTGTCGCAAAGAGTTTGTTTTCTGCTAGAATGTTTTCTTTTGTCAATAGGTTCATCAGGGTACTTTTACCCACATTGGTATAACCAACCAATGCTACCCTTACAATGCCTTCCCTACTTTTTCTTTGGGTTTGTCCCTGTTTCTCAATTTTCTTTAGTTTCTCCTTAAGTAGGTCAATTTTTCTTCTGATATCTCGTTTATCCGTTTCTATTTCTTTTTCACCAGCTCCTCCACGAGTGGCAGTGCCTCCTCTTTGGCGTTCCAAGTGGGTCCACATCCGAGTAAGCCTTGGAAGAAGGTATTGAAACCTTGCCAATTCCACTTGAGTTTTGGCTTGGGCTGATTGTGCCCTGTTTAGGAAAATATCCAAGATTAACATGGATCGATCGTAAACTTTAATCTTCAATTCGTTCTCCAAAACCTTCACTTGAGAAGGGCTCAGGTCTTCATCAAAGATCACCATATCCACTTCAAAGTGCTCGATATAAGCCTTTATGTCTTCAAGTTTACCAGAGCCTACAAAAGTCCTTGTGTCCGGTTTATCCATTCTTTGGGTAAACCGATGAATAGCTTTTGCTCCCAAGGTTTCGGTCAGAAAGGCAAGCTCATCCAAATGTTCCTGTACCAACACTTCTGTCTCATTTTGGTGGATAAGTGCTACCAAAATAGCGGTCTCTTCTTTTGGCGTATTGTCTACTAATTTTGCTAATTTTCTACTGTGTTTACTCATTCAGAAAGTTTAAATCAAGGTTTTATAACGTATTGCTATACCAATAGATTCACTATTAGTTAAATTAAATGCAACTTTTCTGTGGACTTTCTCTATTTAAATTGCTTATTGTTCACATCTTTAACCCGCAACTTTAAAATTTCGTTTTAAAATTATATATCTTCATAAGATATTCACCAAATTACATCATTTTTAAAGAAATAAATCCAAAGGTATGGAAATCAGGGAAACGCCCATTAAAGATGTATATGAAATCTACCCAAAAGTATTTAAAGATGCAAGGGGTTATTTTTTGGAAAGTTACCGCGAGGATCATTTTAAAAAAAAGGGGTTGAATACCTCTTGGGTACAAGACAATCAATCCTATTCAGAAGCTGGTATTGTAAGGGGACTTCATTTCCAGAGCGGGGATCACGCGCAAGCAAAGCTTGTAAGGGTTATAAGTGGCAAGGTTTTGGATGTTTGCGTTGATCTAAGAAAGGGATCAGCCACCTATGGCAAATTCCATTCAGTGGTATTGGATGAAAAACTTCAAAATATGCTTTATGTACCTACTGGATTTGCTCATGGCTTTGCAGTTTGGGAGGAAGCAGTATTTACTTACAAATGTTCGCACCTTTACAATAAAGAAAGTGAAGGTGGAATTATTTGGAATGATAATGAGTTAAACATTGATTGGGGAGTGGATGAACCACTTCTGTCTGAAAAAGACCAGCTTTGGCCTGACCTTAAAAAATTCACCGAAATAAGCAAAGGAGGACTTTAATGTCTATCATTAAACTATTAAGAAAACTAAAGAATTCACCACATGATCAGCACCTTGACCTAAGTTGGGTAGGTGCAGACATGCACAGTCATTTGATTCCTGGCATAGATGATGGCTCACAAAAAATGGAAGAGTCCATTGCTTTGATTACCAGGCTTTCCGGCTATGGATTAAAGAAGCTTATCATTACGCCGCATATCATGAGTGAGTTTTTTAAAAACACACCTGAAATCATAAATGCAGGTTTAGAGAAACTTAAACTAGCGGTAAAAGAGGCTGGGATTGACATCGAATTGGATGCTGCGGCAGAATATTATCTTGATGAAATTTTCTATGAAAAAGTGGAAAATAATGAGCCTATTCTTTCATTCGGGACCAATAAAATGGTGCTTGTAGAAACAGGATTTATGAGCAAGCCTCACATTCTTTTGGAAACATTTTTCAAAATGGAAATGTTGGGTTATCAGCCTGTATTTGCACACCCAGAAAGGTACATGTACTTACATCAGGAACCTGAGACACTCGATGCTCTTGTAGATAGAAACATTCCCTTTCAGCTTAATTTGCTTTCTCTAACTGGTTACTATTCCAAAGGAGTCAAAAAGTTTGCTGAAGAATTAATTAACAAGGATTTGGTGAAATTGGTTGGGACAGATTGTCACAATGAAAAGTACCTCGATGCCATGGAAAGATTGCCGCATAGTAAATACTTTGACAAATTGCAGGAATTGGATTTGTGGAATAAAAATTTATAACAAAAACCTGTAAGCGTTATCGCGTGTGAAAAAAATATTGATTACCGGCATTACCGGACTTTTGGGAAGCTATTTAGCGAAAAGCTATGCTGGTAAGGTAATAATATCTGGCCTCAAGAGATCAAATAGCAGCACAGCTCTTCTCGGAAATCTATCTTCCCAAATCAAATGGTATGAAGGTGAAATCACAGATGTAGAGTTGCTCATAGAAGCTTGTAAAGAGCAAGATCTGGTAATTCATGCTGCAGGCATGGTATCCTTTGACGGTTCTAAAAAGGAAGCTTTGCTTAAAACCAATACATATGGAACTGCTTGTCTGGTCAATGCCATGCTGTCTACAAATTGTAAAAACCTGGTTTTTATTAGTTCTGTAGCTGCTCTTGGGCGTGACTCCATTGACCTTATTAATGAAAATCAGAAATGGGTGAATTCAACGCTTAATACTCCATACGCCATTTCAAAACATCTGGCTGAGCTTGAAGCCTGGCGAGGCGCACAGGAAGGTCTCGAAGTGATGGTTTTTAATCCCTCCATCCTTTTGGCCAAGGTGGACGACGAAAGAAGCAGCAGCCAGATTTACAGGTATGTTTTAGAAGGTAACCGTTATTATCCAATAGGTGACATTAATTATATAGACATCAGAGATGCAGTCTCCCTTATGTCCTCACTAATAGCTTCAGAATCATGGGGTAATCGCTACATCCTTAATAAGGAAGCCATTTCCTACGAAAAGTTCTTTAAGGAAATGGCCACTGAATTTAAATTAAAACCACCCAAAAAACCCTTAAATAACTGGATGGCCAAAATGGTAGTCAATTGGTCTATGTTTTACAATTATTTTGCTAAAAATAAAATTCCAATTACTCGGCAAACGATACAAACAGCGCAGACCAAAATCAGATATGACAACACCAAAATTAACGAATTAACACAGTATACCTATACGCCTTTAAAGGAAACATTAAAATGGGCTAAGTCGATAAATTAAAAAAATGACACCCCGTTAAATAACCTTAAATACTTAAGTGGATAACACTTCAGAAAGAAAATATTTGGTATCTTAAGTTTAAAATATAAATCAAACCTATGACAGGAGATTTTGATAATCAATCAGATCAAGAGAAAGAATTGGTTAAGAGGTTTGAAAACTCACTTAGCGCAAACCTTGACTTGTTTTTCGGAGAGGAAGAATTAGAAGACATCATTAGATATTACCATGAGCATTTTAAATACAGAAAAGCATTAAAAACTAGCGAATTGGCCATATCAAAATTCCCTTTTTCTATAGAAATCAAATTATTGATGGCTCAATCTTTGATTTATTTGGATGATGTGGAGGATGGTTTAGAAATCCTTGAAAACCTAAACAATATATCTCCAAACAATGAAGATATAGTACTGACGCTGGCCAATGCCATGTCCATACTTGACCAAAATACTGATGCTATTCAGTTACTTCATGGTTTCATGCCATTGGCAGAGGACAAAGCAGAGGTATTTTACCTTTTAGGTAATTTTTACAGAATTGAAAACAAAAATAAAGAGGCAATAGAGTGTCTTAAGGAAGCTGTAAAACTCAAAATTAATCACGAGGATGCGTTGTTCCAGTTGGCCATGTTGACCGATGAAGAAGGCTCCTTTGATGAAATTTTGGATTTCTATCAAGAATTTATTGACCGTGACCCCTACAATGCCAACGCATGGTACAATTTAGGCGTTGTTCATAACCGCTTGGGGAAATTCGAGGAGGCTATTGAGGCCTACGATTATGCCATTCTGATAGACGATACTTTTGCTTCCGCCTATTTTAATTTGGGCAATGCCCTAATGAATACCAACCAGTATGAAAAAGCATTGGAGGCCTATCAAAACACTATAAATTGTGAAGGAAGCAATGCTGAAAATTGTTGCTATCTAGCAGCTTCTTATGAAAAGCTGGATCAAATTGATATGGCTTTCAAGTATTTCAAAAAATCAGCAAAATTAGACACAGAATACGATGATGCATGGTTTGGATTAGGGATGTGCATGGTCAAAAAGAAAAAATATTTTGAGGCCATTCATTATTTTAAAAAAGCCATTAAGCTCACGGCAGAGAATGCTACCTATTGGGTAGGACTTGCAGATGCCGAATACGAATTGGGTAATCTACAATCAAGTTCCGAAGCCTATGAAGAAGCTATTAATCTGGAACCAGGCATGTTAGAAACTTACGTCAACCTTTCCTTGATATACTTTGACCAGAACCGGTTTGAAGAAGCAGAAGATGTAATAATGGAAGGATTAGAAGAACTGCCTGAAGAAGCATCCTTATATTATCGACTGGTAGTATACATGATTAAGACAGGTAAATACAAAGAAGCCTTTTCAATTTTGGAAAATGCATTAACTTTGGACTTTGAAAAACACATTCTCCTTTATGAGTTGATGCC
>Ga0222675_1000547_pt1 | contig 14301 bp, 9 predicted proteins | sample AntAcemetagen868_FD_179818 | JGI IMG/M metagenome (GOLD analysis project Ga0222675, IMG submission 179818) | Saline water microbial communities from Ace Lake, Antarctica - #868 | ecosystem: Environmental > Aquatic > Non-marine Saline and Alkaline > Saline | place: Antarctica: Ace Lake | collected...
CCACCGGCAGAAAACGATTGAAACACTGGATAACTTTGTCGAGACTCAGGAACAGATTATTGAATGTTCCTCTATTACCGGATCCAATGACTATCTCCTCAAGATTATTGAGACAGATACTGAGAGTCTGGAAAAATTTATAATGCAAAGCCTGCTGCGTTTGGGGATCGTTCGCTCATCCACCACTAATTTAATTTTGCGCCAGAAAAAATACACTACAGCCCTTCCGTTATAAGTTGCCTAGACCGTGGCCATGACCATTTTTTATAGCATGTAATTAGATTTACGGGCTCAGGTGCTTAAACTGTTCGGGCTGTAAGCTGGGTAGACTATTTTAGAAGTCTACGCACATTTTTGGCGCAGTCCTGTGCTGGGCTCCAATACCATCCTTTAGGGTCCCAAGCGAGGCCGCAGGTCATGTAAATGCACTGAGAGTAGGCCTCTTTAGCCGGCTCAATCTGACCCAACTTATGCAGCGAGCTAGCCTTTGCCCAAAGGGCCATCGAGACATCGTTTAGTAGATAATTTTGTTCGATCTTCTTTTTGTTCTCGTCGCTGACTTTACCCCTGCGTGGGCAGCTAGTTTTGTCATCATGCATTTTTTTCTGTTGGTGCCCAGCGTCGGGCCCCCACTGCATGAAGCAGGCATCGACGGTGGTCACGGCGGCAGCATATTGTCTGTCGGCAAACTGTTCGATAGCGGACACCGCCCAAAAGGCGGAGTCACCCAACGTAGGGTCGGTTGAAATACAAGGGTTGGTGGGTATAGAATCGTTGGGAGGGCTTTGCGCAACCACAATGCCAGCCCATAGGGTCAGGGTTAAGCAGGCTAGGGGAATGCTTTTTTTCAAGAAAACTCTCCTTTATTGTTAATGCTATATTAGTCACTAAGCCATGATTTTAACCCAATGTGCCTTTAAATATTAGACTCTTTCATAGTCTTTTGGCCACTATGAGGTGTCGTAGAGAATATTTGTCATGAGAAAACTATATCCCAAAAGCATAAAACTCAGCGCTTTGCTTTTAATATCTTTGTTTGTTGTCAGTTCCTGTGGTGGCGGCGGAAGCGCGCCTGCCGCTGTTGTACAAAACTCAGCGCCGACTATCTCAGGAAGCACTTCAACGGTCAGGGTTGGGGAAGCACTAAACTTTACTCCCTCTGCAAATGATGCAGATGGTGACAATCTGGTCTTTAGTATTGCCGGTATGCCTGCATGGGCAAGTTTTGACACGGCGTCAGGTTTGTTATCCGGCTCAGCGGCCATGAGTGATTTAGATTCGATTTTTTCAATAACGATTACTGTGTCTGATGGTCAATTGAGTACTTCCATCTCTTTTGATTTAACCGTGACTAAACCTATTTTCTTTATCAGCATTGGCATTGACAGTTTAGATGCTTATAGAAACATGGATGTTGAGTTGCACGGCTGCTTTATCGCCCAAAGCGATGCGGAATGTAGCGAAGACGATGAGCTTCTTACCATAGCGGAAAACGGACTTTTTGCGTTTCAAGGCGGTCTAGAGACCGGTGCATCCTACGCCTTAAAAGTCGATAGAGATCCAGCAAGACAAAACTGCGCTTTAGAGATTAAGGAAGGCGTTATTGCGTCATCAGACAAAACCATTGATCTTGTTTGCGAGGCAGATGCGTCAGCACCCTTATTTGCTTTAGATAAGATGCATAAGATACGCGTGAGTATGGACGTTGATGAATGGCATCGTTTTGTTTTAGATACAGAACGCGCTCGCTATAGCACGGGTGATGCCAATGGTCATATTTCTGAATGGACCTCATGGTCGCACAGCGAAATATATCGGCAAGTTGACTTTGAATATCTAGATGCCGACGGCACGGTGATTGAAAAGGTTGAAAAAGTTGGCTTTAAAATGAAAGGTAACACCAGCCGACAATGGCCGGAATATTGGTATGACCAAGGCGGTGATAATTGGACCGCTAAGCCAAAACGATTTAGCTTTGGCATTAAGTTCGATGAGGAATTTGACGAAGATGAGGGTGTTTATTCTTGTATTGATGCGACAGGTCAATCTGCTGCCGTTGAAGGAGCGCCTTGTTATTTTAGGGTAGGGAAAGATCACGCAGAGGTGCCTGAAAATGACAAAAGAGAGTTTATGGGTGTGGGTAAACTCTCTTTTAGGTTCAATCGAGATGACCCTTCCTATCAGCGTGAACTTTTAGCGCACGACATTTTAAATTCTGTTGGGGTTCCCGCCTCTAGAGTTGCTCATGCCAATGTCGAGTTTCATATTAGTGGAGACGGGAATTTCTATGGAAGGTCGCTGCCTCAAACCTATAACATGGGCGTTTATCAGATGGTCGAACCGATTGATAAGCCCTTTCTTAAGCGCTATTTTGGGAAAAACGGCTATCTTTTTAAGATTGGCGGCAACGCAGATTTAGCGGGGTCGGCAGAAGCAGATATCAACTGTGTAGCCTATGAAGACGCTGTTGCTTATATTGACCCCGATTTTTGTCAGATTGGCGTGGAAAAGTCAGACCCTGAGTCAAGGGAAGAGTGGCTTGGCACCGAGCATTATTTGAACCCTCAATTCGTTAATTCTGATATTAATGATGGGGGGGAAGATTCTCAATTTAGACCTTATAAGCCTGCCTATGACTTAAAAAGCAAAAAGAGCAGTATTGCTGATGGGAGGGTTTTACTGCAAGATTTTATGAGATTTGTGCAAACCTACCCCAGCGCTTCAATGTTAGCTGATCAGTTTGATATTTCTGGCTTTATTAAAGCTCAAGCCGCGGAGATTGCCTTAGGTGCTGTTGATCACTATGTGCGGGTTGCCAATAATTATTATCTTTATTTCAACCCCCTAACAGACCAATGGATTTACATGGTTAATGATTTTGATTTTGTCTTCAGAGATAGTCACGACATTTCCGGAGGCCTCCCGCCTCAGTTTGCGGCGTTTAGAGATATCGCTGGGACCTATGCATTTCCTTCGGCAGGAAAGGTTGATTGGGCCAGTCGAGAATTAGGAAGTGTTGATCCCATTTTATGGAATATTGTTTTTTCTGAACAATCTAATAAAGAGGCGCTTTACTCAGACATTAAATCGATACTTGATAATCACATGAATTGGGATGCGATAGCCACCAAGCTTGCGGCACGAGATGCATTAGTGACAACAGCTATTAGTCAAACTGAAGCCGGGCTGCCAGACGGCTGTGGATTTATCTATAACCCTGCGGCTATTAATGCCGATGCAGGTGCGATTTTATGCGACGCCAGCGATATCTCTATAAAGCAGTTTATTGCCCTAAGGCGCGAGACTCTTTATCAAGAGCTTCAAGAAAATGGGCTATAAGCTTGGCCCGCGTTAGTATAGTTACGCTGATTAAAAGGCGGTAAATTGACGCCTATTTTGTGGTGGGTTTCTAGGTTAACTTTTTGTTGTAGAGTTACACGCTCGCCCTAACTTGATTTAATATTATCCATGGAGCGATGATGCAAACCTTACTGTATACCAGTATTATTCTAACGTTAATCAATGTCTATTTGATAATTTATATCGGTACATTGCACCTTTACCCCAAAGCGTGGGCCGAAAAAACTAACAGTAACCCTAAGTCCTTAAACCCAAGAGTAAACAACCAAGCCTCTGTTGGCATTACGGTGACTCTCACTGCGTTGCTGATGTGTTTTAGTTGGGGTGGCTATTTTTATTATCTAATTTTCTAAAGATTGCAGGCTCTTCTGGTGCGGAGTAGGATCGATAGGGAAAAATTTAAGCGACGTTAGCGCCATTGGAAGTGGTATTGTTTTTTTGTTTGATGTTAACGATGTCGCCTGTCAGTAGCACTCGTCGACCTAAATCCATGTCACTTACCGCTATTCCGTTTAAAGAAATCATTATAAAAAGCAAGAAATAAAACATTGCGCGCCTCTGTTAAGTAGAGGACGATTGTAACAACGCTGTAAGTATATTAATAATACATAATCTTTATTATAAATATACCATATATGGTATTAATGAGAGATTGAATAACAGTAGGATAGACTTTAACGTCCTGATTGAAATCTTAAAGTATTTGACGCCAGTCGTGCCTTCAATAGTCTGTGGTGGTTGGCTTTTAAGGAACCTCGTGCCCGCTTGCAGACTCAAGCAATTCAAACCATGACTGTCTATCTAAGTCTACACGCAGTGCCTCGGCAAAGAGCTTGATTCGTTCAATAGTATTGCTACCCATAATCGGCAGAATACCCGCGGGATGCTTTAGCAGCCAAGCGATAGCGATAGACGCAGGATCAACGCCATGTAGGGCAGCCATTGCTGTTAGTTTTTGAGCAAGTGGAGACTGTGCCTGTTGTAGCAGTCCTCCACCGCCTAGGGGTGACCAGGCCATGGGAGTTATGCTGTGCTGCTGAAGATAGGCAAGGTCGCCATTGATGAGTGCCTTATTTTCAGCCAAATTTATTTCAATTTGATTGGTCACCAGTGGGTTTGTCATGCGCGATTGCAACAGGTTGATACTCCAAGGTCGGAAATTGGAAACGCCAACGGCCCTAACCTTACCACTAACAATCAGTGTATCCAGTGCTTGCCCAGTTTCATCGGCATCCATTAAGGGATCTGGACGATGAATCAACAGCAGATCAATCTGTTCGATTGCCATTTCTCGTAGCGAGCGCTCAACGCTCTGACTCAGGTAGTGTGCGGAGCTGTTGTAGTGTTTAACTCTTTTGTCTGCGTGGTAGCCAACCGGTGCAACAATATTGCACTTGGTGACTATTTCCATCTGAGCGCGCAAGTTCGGGGCCTGCTTTAGAGTGCTACCAAGTAGTCCTTCGGCACTATAGCCGCCGTAAATGTCGGCCTGATCAAAGGTGGTAATACCCTGCTCCAGGCAGGCCTCGATTTTGGCCTGTATATGGGCAACGGATGTGTCAGCGTCGTCAGCCAACCGCCACATGCCGTAGATAATACGCGAAACCGAAAGTCCGCCGGGGAGGGTGATTTTTTGCATCTTTTTATTGCCTGAAGCATATGAGCTTAAATGCTACCTGAGAAATTTATTAGTGACAATTGAAGATGGACCATTTTATCCCAGCCAAGTCGCCTGTTAACTCATTCGAATGGTTTTTCAGTTGCGCAATAGTACTTGCGGGCTTAGCATACATACCGCTTTATGGGTGCTATGGCTCAGGAGTAGAGGTCTAAACAACGGGGTAGTGGAGTGACGATATTGGTTGTTGAGAACGATAGGAAAAACTAAATAAACTTGGGTAGATATGACTGATAGAAAAATATATATCGGAAACCAATTCCGACAAAAAGATGACCTCGATGTGACAGGTGAATATGTGGACCTGCACGGAGAGACTTTCTACCAAATCGGTAATTATGACCAAATGAAAGACTTTTTCATCAGCGTAGTTAGTGATTCTAATCATTGGATGTTTATTTCTACGCTTGGCGGTCTGTCCGCCGGAAGAGCCAATTCAGAGAGTGCACTGTTTCCATATTATTCCGACGATAAGATCAGTGATGGCTCGTCCTATACGGGTAGTCGAACCCTGGCGTTGGTGACCGATGAAAACAAAACGTCACTCTGGGAACCTTTTTCAAAGAATTACGACGGGATCTATCGGTTAACCCGCAATCTTTACAAAAATGTGTTCGGAGACAAGCTTATTTTTGAAGAGGTCAATCATGATCTCTCGCTTACTTTTCGCTATGCCTGGCGCACGTCGGACAGGTTTGGATTCGTTAAAACCTCTACGATGGTTAATAACAGCTCAGCGACGGTCTGGGTCGAAATGTTGGATGGTATTGAAAACCTACTGCCTTACGGTGTCGAATCTGGTATACAAAATGGTTTGAGTTGTTTGGTTAATGCTTACAAAAAAAATGAGCTAGAGCAGGATACAGGGCTTGGCATCTACAGCATGAGTTCCATCCTTGTAGACCGCGCCGAACCTAGTGAAGCGCTGTCGGCGACCACGGTGTGGTCTGAGGGTTTTTCTCAGTCAAAAAAACTAATTTCCTCTATTCAACTTGATGTGTTTCGCCAAGGCTTGCCCATCGAACAAGAGAGCGACATTCGCGGCCGGCGGGGCGCTTATTTTATTAATGGCCTTATTGAGTTAGCCGCTGAAGAGGAAAATAGTTGGAGTATTGTTGCCGAGGTTAATCAGGGGCCTGCCAAGGTGCGGGATTTAATATCCTATCTAAAGGCCAATCAAGCTGTTCGTGCCGATATTGAAAGTGATATAGCAGCAGGATCGAAAAATCTCGCGCGAATTGTCGGTATTGCTGATGGTTTACAGGTTACCGAGGATCGCTTAAGTACCAATCACCATTTTTCCAACGTGCTATTCAACGTCATGCGCGGTGGCTTATTTATGGATAACTACTCGGTTCCTCGAGAGGATCTTGTTGCATTTGTGCAGAGCATGAATAGCCTTATCTTTGAGCAGTTCAAAGATTTCTTTGCTGGCCTTGACGACAACATACATTACAGTGACCTAATCAAGATGGCTGCCGCTCTGGGTGATGCTGGGCTCCAGCGGCTATGTTACGAATATTTACCCCTATCCTTTAGTCGTCGCCATGGTGACCCTTCGCGACCCTGGAATCAGTTTAATATTCAGGTGAAAAAAAAGGACGGCTCTCAGCTACTGAATTTTGAGGGTAATTGGCGCGATATTTTCCAAAACTGGGAAGCCCTGTGTGTATCAGCTCCTAATTTCATTGAGAGTATGATTTGTAAGTTCGTCAATGCATCCACCGCAGATGGTTACAATCCTTACCGTATCAACAAAGCCGGCATTGACTGGGAAAAACCAGATGCTGGAGATCCATGGGCCAATATAGGCTACTGGGGCGATCACCAGATTATCTATTTACTGAAACTATTGGAGTTATCGCATAGCTACCACCCAGGTACGTTAAAAGATTTCTTAACCGCCGATTTATTCTGTTATGCCAATGTGCCCTATCGCATTAAGGCGCACCAAGAATTACTCAATGATCCACACAACACTATCGAGTTTGATTATGCGACTCAAGAGTTGGTGCAGCAGCGGGTGGATCGGGTTGGTGCCGATGGGCGCCTAGTGTGGGATCGACAAGGTGCGGTTTACAGAGTCAATTTAACCGAAAAGCTGTTGGCAACGATGCTGGCCAAGTTGTCTAACTTTATTCCGGAGGCGGGTATCTGGATGAACACTCAGCGACCTGAGTGGAATGACGCCAACAATGCGCTCGTTGGTTACGGCGTATCTATGGTGACGCTGTATTACACTCGACGTTATCAGCAGTATTTATTGGATCTTTTTTCAGAGGTTGAGTTTGAGCAGGTAACAGTATCGGCTGAAATTGCCGATCTGTTGCATTCCATTGATAATACCTTTGAAGGACACCGTCACCTGTTGGATGGAGCCTTTACCGATGCTGATCGGAAGCGGGTGTTAGATTGTTTGGGTCAGGCTGCCAGCGATTTCCGTTCCGGACTTTATCAGCGGTCTTTTACTGGTGAGCGTCGTTCAGTTAAAGTCGCCGATCTTGTGCGGTTCTTGCAGACATCTATTGCCTATATTGACCATACCATTAGGGCAAATCGTCGTGAAGATGGACTCTATCATGCCTACAATCTAATGACTGCTAACGATTCTGGCGTTGAGGTCACTCACCTTTATGAAATGCTTGAGGGCCAGGTTGCCGTACTAAGTTCGGGTTATTTGACCTCGGAGCAAGCGCTGGAGGTGATGACGGCGTTAAAGAAATCAGCAATCTTTACCGAGCGGCAAAATTCCTATCTGTTGTATCCAGATCGTGAGTTAGCCCGATTTGTTGATAAAAACATTATTCCTAAGCAGCAGTTTGAACGTTCTACGCTACTTAAAACCTTAGTAGCGGATGGTAATAATACCTTGGTCGAAATCGATTCTCAGGGCGGCTATTACTTTAACGGTGCGTTTAATAATGTCGATAGTGCCAAGCAGGCTCTTGAGGCGCTGGCAGTTAGCGGCTATGAGGTGCTGGTAGAGCAGGATCAGTCGCTGATCGAAGATATTTTTGAAAGTATATTTAACCATCGCCAGTTTACCGGCCGCTCTGGCGGCATGTATGCCTACGAGGGTTTAGGGTCGATCTACTGGCACATGGTGGCTAAACTGCTGTTGGCTGCGTTGGAGAACTTCCACAAGGCGTTAGAGCAGGGTGCTGATCCGGTAATTATTGGTAAGCTGGCAGACTGTTATTTTGATATTCGCCGGGGTATTGGGTTTAACAAAACGCCAGAAGATTATGGTGCATTCCCAACTGATCCTTATTCTCATACCCCTAGATTCGCCGGAGCGAAACAGCCAGGTATGACAGGCCAGGTAAAAGAGGAAGTGATTACCCGATTAATGGAATTGGGTGTCTTTGTAGAGGTTGGTTGTATTCACTTTAATCCCTGTATACTTAGGAAATCTGAGTTTCTTTCGGCGGCGGATACGCTGGTTTACTTTGATGTCAATGGCGACCAACAGCGTCTGAGCCTGTCTGCTGCGCAATTGGGCTTTACCTACTGTCAGGTTCCTGTGATTTATAGCTTGGCTGAGCTCACAAGGATCAAAGTTAACTTTACCGATGGAACTAGCAGAGCTATTACCGGCAACCTGATAGATGCAGAGCTATCGATGCAGATCTTTGATAAGCAAGGCACTGTTAGTCATATTGAGGTCGAGCTGACTCCTGGCTTGGAATAGTTTTGGAGTAATGGATCCAAAAACAAAAAAGCCGTCTTAGTCAGACGGCTTTTTTCATGCAGTAGTTTTTAGTCTCAGCTGACTAATTGCCCATCGCGTCGCGCATCGAGCTGCGCGCGTATCTCGTTAGCTCGTTGCTCATCTAAGTCATAGCTACGCATAACCAGTATTGCGATGAAGGTGCCGACACTAGGGATTATAATATAGCTCAAGCGCAACAGCAGCAGAGTGTCCTCGGTTTGTAACTCTACTGACTGATCAAACCCAATAACACTGAGAATCACGCCACTAGCCGCTCCAGCAAAGGCTGCACCGAACTTAACCATCCACCAGTAAATAGCGGCGAAGGTCCCCTCTCTGCGCTGTCCGGTTTCAAGTTCATCCATGTCACAAATATCAGCCGTCATCGACATCATGATGGTGAACAGACCACCAATGCCAAAGGCAAAAAGCGGCAGCGGAATAAACATCATCCAGGGATTTTCAGGCGAGAAGCACCACCACATCAGCCCATAGCCAAATAGAGACACGAATTGGGTGTATAGGAAAGTGATTTTTTTACCATATTTTTGTGCGCAATGATTCACAATAGGTATAACTAGGAAGCAGGTACAGAGTGCGCCAACAGAGCCAAATAGGGTTGGCCAAACGCCAGCCTGTGTAGTGTTACCATCATTCATGTAATACACCACGATGAAGAAAGAGAACGCAGCGACTGTTTGAAAGGCATTAAATATAAGGAAGGTAGCGATGCAAATTTTTCGGAATGGTTTATTCCGAAAAGTAATGGCAATGCCTTGGATAAAATCGGCCATGGTTTCCCGGAAACTAGACTTTTCAGTGACTTTTCCGCTACCACCATCGTCGGTATTAGTGAAGGTGCAGAAAAATGCAGGCACTAAAGCGAGCAGAGTACAGATACCCGCTACCCATAAAGACAGCACTCTGGCCCCTTCGGTGGCAGATTCAAACCATTCTGGATCATACAGAACAATCCAAAACCAGGGGGCAATAACCCATGCCCATTGACCAATCCACTGGGCTACTGCCATTAGTCGAGTGCGTTCATGATAATCAGAACTCATTTCATAGCCCATGGCGACATAGGGTACGCCAAAGATAGTCATCCCAAGCCAAAAGACACAACACCAAGACAAAAAGTAGTAGAAGTTATACATTTCGGTATTTTCAGCGGACAGCTGCCACATCATCACAAACGACAGACCAGAGATAATCGCACCAACAAACACATAGGGACGGCGTTTACCCCACCGAGATACGGTATGGTCAGAGATATAACCCATCAGTGGGTCGGTGATGGCATCAATGGCCTTAGGGATAAAGAATATGAGTGACCAGAGAAGCGGACTCATTCCCAAGCTCTGAACTAATATCACCATGAAAATACCCAGCGCCGCTGGAAACATCTGGTTGGCTAACATTCCAAGGCCAAAGGCAATTTTTTGATCTAGAGGGATTCGATTTTGACTCATAATTTTTATTTTCACAGCTATTATTATTTTTTAGAGCACCCCATCAGAGACCAGAGCAGTAAGGTTTTAGATTAAAACGAGTATAGGTTAGAGATTCTTAACAGTCGTCCGAGATACGACTAAAATGGGCATATTTGCGGTGGCTGAGCCACCAAAGGCATCATCTAGGTAGATAAAGAGTCGGTATTCGCCAATATTTGGCGCTTTGAATTCAACGGAATCAATCACTTCTGAGCTATATTGATGCCAAACAATCTCTGGAATAGGTTCGAAATCACCCCCATCGCTTTCTAATGCTTTCTCGACCTCTCGGAGGAGTTCCCAGCGATAGCTAAGCGCATTCTTGTCTGCGGTCTCGAAGGTAACCTCTGCTTGGTAAAGATCACCTTCAATCAAACGAACACTATCTTTACCGCTGGCGCCCTCAATTGTAAGTGAAGTCAACACAGGGACCGGCCGTTTAGGCGGCTCTCCAGTCCAAAGATGCCGCATTACCTGTGCGGCCTCTGTGTGACGGCTATTCTCTAGGAATACGCCATACCAAGTGGGGGTGCGTTCTTGTTTTTGCCCCCACAAAAACACAAATGAGCCTATACATTGTTGGCTATCTGCAACTATATATTCAAGATAGCGTGTTTGATAGACGCTGGCTTTTTCACTGCTAGTGGCCTCTAAGGGTCGGCCCCAATCTGTGCAGTCGACCTCCCAGTGACCAGTAGCACCCCATTCAGAGACGGTATAAGCGCCCTGGTATTGACTGGTTAATAGGTACTGGGGAAGTTTATCTATATCACCATAGAGCTGAAACGAGAGTAGATCTATGTCCGGGCATCGTTCAACGACGATTTTGATGACCTCTGGCTCAGCGCCTGCCAGCATCGTGGTCGTTGGATGATTGGGGTCGATCTCATGGATCATCTCTGAAAGCTCATTAACTGCATTCCACACTTTGGGATTGCTATGGCGCAGATTAAGCTCGTTACCAATACCCCACATTAGCAAGGCAGGATGATCCTTTAGCGCAAGAACATCTTCGCGGATCATAATCAGTTGTTGAGTAACCGCGGCTTTATCATCGTAATCAAATCCATGGCGCTCACGGGCTAGGTCCAATCCCATGCAAACCATCAAACCATGTTGATGAGCCTCATCGAGAACCTCACGACCACTTTTGCCGTCATTGTTGACGCGCCAGGTGCGAAAGGCATTGCCGCCGTAGTCGGCGAGACGCTCAATACCGCCGATTTCAAGGCCGGCACCTTTGATATAGAAGGGTGTTCCATTAACGTGCAATTGATAGTGTTGAGCCTGTTTAATCAACTCAACCTTTTGAGGAGTCATACTTTTACACCTTAAATGGTTTTATAAGGGTAAATTTTACGTCAATTAACAGGGTTATAGACACTCCACTCATCGACAAAAGTAGTACCTTTCGTCGCTAATTAGGTAGTTGATTGGGCTCGGCACACTATAATGATGATCACATAAGATTTTTGCAGATCATTTTTATGTCTAATCTGAACGGTAGTTAAAACTATGATTAAAATTTTCAAGTTTATCGCATTAAGCATTGTGGTTTGTGGTTTGGTCTCTTGTGACAAAACAACTCAATCACTTAAGCCCAAAAGCAGCAAGAGTCCCACGGCCGCCGAAATATTGGGCAACCCCAACTATCCTGCATTTTCCTATGGTGGCTATCGCGGTAAAAGCCGCGATATAGCACCTACCCACGAGGAGATTACTGAAGATTTAAAAATTCTTTCTGCAATGGGGGTCAAGGTGCTGCGTACCTACAACACGTCGCAATTTCCCCAGGCAGCAGACCTACTGACAGCCATAAGAGCGTTAAAAAGCATTGACTCTGATTTTGAAATGTACGTGATGCTTGGTGCTTGGATCGAGGCCCATAATTCCTGGCAGGATGGTACTGATCATTTTAGAGGCGATATTAAAAAGAACACCAGTGACATAGAGGCCGCTGTCGCGATGGCTAATGAGTACCCTGATATTGTTAAGGCAATTGCGGTGGGTAATGAGGCTATGGTTCAGTGGGCGGTTAATTATTTCGTCTATCCAAAGACGATACTTAAGTGGGTCACTCATTTACAAGAGCTGAAAAAGACAGGTCTTTTAAACGCAGATGTTTGGATTACTAGTTCTGACAACTATGAATCCTGGGGTGGCGGAGCAAAGCTCTACCACACTGAGGATCTGACGGCGTTAATTAATGCTGTTGATTTTGTGTCAGTGCACACCTATCCATTTCACGACTCATTCTACAATCAGGACTTTTGGGGCGTTTTACCAAAGGAAGAAGCATTGACTAAGACTGAGATGATTCAAGCAACCATGAAGCGGGCCGCAGAATATGGTGAATCACAATACCAAGCGGTTGTAGATTATATTGAAAGTTTGGGTATCGATAAACCAATACATATTGGCGAAAGTGGCTGGGCTTCTTCTGATGGCGCCGCCTATGGGCTGAAGGGTTCCAAGGCTGCGGATGAATATAAAGAAAAGATGTTCTATCAGTACATGCGAGAATGGACTAATGCGGCAGGTGTTTCATTATTTTACTTCGAGGCTTTTGATGAGAGATGGAAAGACTCCGCCGACGCAAGTGGTTCTGAAAATCATTTTGGTCTGATAAGACTCAATAACGAAGTTAAGTATGCGTTGTGGGATTTAATCGATGACGGCAGCTTTGAAGGCTTAACCCGCAATACTAAGCCCCTTTACAAAAGCTATGGTGGCGATGAGGAAGCCCTATTAAATGAAGTTCTCAACCCGCCATTTAAAAGCACTATGCCTAAGCGTAAAATTAGTACGATCAATGAAAATACTGATGCAGGTGAAGCGATAGCTGCTAGTACTTACGTGGTAGTGCACGATTCATTAGTACCCTCAAAAGCTAATAACATGATTTATCCCAGTGCTATTCTCAAATTGATTCCCTGGGAGGGAACGGTAAGTATTGAAATGTCGTATCAGGGGGTTATCACCATAAAAACTCGGGAGAGCGATTGGTGGGGCACAAGTCTTGAATTTCAGGCTGACATTGGTGAAAACCTATCTAACTTTAACTCTGGATATTTACACTTTGATATTCGTGGTGACTCAGATATCGGTTTTAATATAGGTTTTCAGACCGGGCGTTATCTGGATGGCGATCAAATTAATAGCTTTGTGTCATTTGGGCCGGGCAGCAATAAACTAGTATCTGAGGAGTGGACAAGCTATAAGGTTCCAATGACTGAACTAAATAATGGGACTGATCTAGTCGACGTAACGGGCATCTTGTCATTGTTGGGTCAACATCGGGCAGAGAACAAACAGTTATTTTTAAAGAATATTTACTACACACAAAAATAAATAGCGGTAACCCCGCCAGCCGGGTTGCAGTTGAGATCCTCTGTTTAAAAAGTCTCTAGGTATTAGACGAGGGGCACGTTGCTGAGTCCGTTAACCCCTTGTTGTATGAGATCAGCGACCAGCACTTGAGTATCGATCGCTTGGACAGCGAGATTATCTTTCAACGCCAAAACCGCGGCGGTGCCCACCGCCTGCCCCATGGTCATACATTGGGGCATCCCCCGCACCGACGCAAAGGCAACAGGATCTGCACACAGAATACGCCCAGCAAACATTAGGTTTGTCACCTTCGCAGGGATCAATGATCGAAATGGAATTGTGTAGTAACTGCCCTTATCAACAATAGCATCATGGGTCATGCTAGCGTCGGAACGCATCACATCATCAATAGGATTATCACAGCACACGATGCCATCATAAAACTTGGTGCCTCGAGCGAGATCCTCACCGGTCAATTTGTAGAGGGCCTCTAGTTTCCGCGTTTCGCGAACGCCTACCGTTGGTGATAATAGGGTCATATACGCATTGCTGAATCCAGGAATATCCGAACGAAGAAACTGTGATAACTGATGACAACGTCTGCGACCCTCTTGTGTCGCCTGTCCAATGGCAACTGGATCGGTACCATCCACTCCACGAATGTGAACCGAATTACAAAAAACGCTACCAGGATGAAATCCCTTCATCAGATATAGCTTGGCAAGATC
>Ga0222675_1000594_pt1 | contig 13704 bp, 12 predicted proteins | sample AntAcemetagen868_FD_179818 | JGI IMG/M metagenome (GOLD analysis project Ga0222675, IMG submission 179818) | Saline water microbial communities from Ace Lake, Antarctica - #868 | ecosystem: Environmental > Aquatic > Non-marine Saline and Alkaline > Saline | place: Antarctica: Ace Lake...
CTACTTTTCATTTTTTTTAAATCCTGACATGTATAAGCCTCACCCAATATTTAAAGTATATAAATACCTTATAGCCCTGGTGGACAATACGATGCAATTTCTAAACTAGAAAGTAAAATCATTGCAAACATAAGAAAAGTTGCAGATTTTGGCAAAACAAGTAATTTAGATATATATGATCTAACATTCATAATATTTTCCTTAGGTTAAATTTAATTAAAAACAAAGTGACAAATATTTGTCATTTACAATATGTATTATAAATCCCAAACAGTATAATATCAAGCTATTATTATGATTTTTTTTATAGACTTTCTTCACAACATGGTATCTATCCTATCAAGCAAGCAATTATTCTTACTTACAGAAACTATTGGTTTTATCGTCATGATAACCATGGGGTTTCTATTAATAAAAACCTACACACAACACAATAAGACCACCCAAAGTCACAATCATACATTTTATATTTTATTATTCATAATACTCAGCATAGCTATAGAAAATTTTGCATGGATATTCAAACTGAGCTATCAACTAGAATACATCTCTATCAACTATAAATATGTACAATTTCTTGCGATTACCGCTTGGATATTCAATCTTGGACTTTACCAATCGCTTGGTCTATTTATCGAAAACATTGTTGAAAATAAATTCACTTTCAAGCTCCACCAAAAGCTACTGTTGCTGATAAATGCTATATTAACACCAACATTTATTTATGCTGGAATTTGTCATATTTACGGTTTTGATTGCTTCATTAGTATCAATGCCATATTTAGATTTGCTGCTTTATATCGACCATTAATGATTGTACCATCACTTATAATAGCTTTTCAAAAAATTTATTACGAAAACATTCCTTCTATTTTAAAAAAACAACTTACGCTTTTTTTAAAGTATATTATATTTCCACTCCTTTTAGTTGACCTTGTACAGTGCATACCTATTTTTTACCAACAAGGTGCTCATGCTGATCTATCAGGATTTATGGCGACAATTAGTGCTATGTTTATGATTGCTGTTATTGTATTTTGTGCTCGTAATTTAATTCGTTATAGATTTTTTAATTTTTCAAATAAAGTTCAAGATCGATCCAACCCATCCCTAACAGGTAGTTTTAAAAACACGATTGAAAGTTTAAGCCTTGCGACAACTCCACAAGAATTAACATATATTACGCAAATTTTTTTCAAAGAAAACTTTAAAATATCTATCGAAAACGTTTGTTTAAATTTTCGATACAAACAAGAAGTTTGCAGCTCTGGTATCGATAATTACTGTAGTTTAACAAGCAACACAATTGAATCTTTTATCAATAAAGAAGATCAGTCAATTGAACTCATGAGAAAATATAAAATTTTAGTTGCAGATGAAATCATGTTCGATGCTTATTACACAACTGAAGAGCACCAAATCATGCTTGCGCAATTTTTAAAAAATATCGATAGTGAAATATTTTTACCAATGTATGATAAAAATACGATTATTGCTTACTTAACCATTAAACGAAATTCAATACACAAATTTTATAGCCTTGCAGAACAAAATAACATTGTTATTTTTGGAACGTACCTTGCAAGTGCAATCAACATCATGCATAACAGTAAAACATCGACACTACTCCATGAGAACAAAAAAGTTAAAGAAGAACTTTACCTTAAACACCAAGAAGTTAATCAATACAAGGAAAGTATCAAAAACATTTTAAAGCAAAGATTCAATTCTCAAGTTGGTATTTTGTTTTATAAAGATAATAAATTCAAACTTGGTAACGAAGCAGCTCAAAGCATTTTACCAATTGATCTAAACAGACAACAAAACCATCCTGCAACGATCACTATTAAAAAGCTTGCTCAACAGGTAGAATCGTTTAGATCTTCTCAATCTTGCTTTCTATATGATAATAATAATAAACAACTTATGGTCACAGGCGTTCCACATCTTGATTACCAAAGTGGTGTCATTTTAACAATTCATTATGCTGACACATCAGATGTTATAAAAACACAAATTGATAAGCTACAAGACCCTTCCCAGTTTGATTATTTACTGTATTTAGAAACTACAAAATCTGGAAAGTTAATTAATCAAATTATTCCAAGTAACAGTGAAGCGTTACTCAACTTCAAAATCAAACTACTTGAAATTGCTCTTCATAAAAAATCAATACTTTTACAAAGCCACAGTGATGATCTTCTTTCTATTGTCGAAATAATTCACCATATCAGTCTTCGTCACACACTTCACATCGTTGATTTAAAACCAACCTCTAGCACTCATGATTTGGCTATTAAATTATTCGGACTCAACCCACTCCTCATGCAAGATCAAGAAGAAGGATTGTTGAAAAAGTTAGATCAAACAGGAACTTTATTCATTAAAAATGTTGAGCTTCTTGATTTAGAAACTCAAAACAAACTTGCAGAATTTATACGATATGGAATATTCACCATTACAAAAAGTGAACAAAGACTTACAAGCGATGTTCGTATCATATGCTCAGTCAGCCAAAATCCTCAAACACTTATCGAAGATAATAAACTATCAATAGCTCTCTACAAAGAGCTTTCTGAAACAAGTTTAATTATGCCATCTTTCATCACAATGAACGAAAAAGAATTACAAGAATTGATTGATGGATTCGCTCATCAAGCTGTAAAATCTAGTAATTTCTCTGCACTTTTACAAATCTCTAAAAAAGATAAAGACCAACTGATTGATAACAGACCGGCAAGTTTGCAGGAATTTAAATTAAAAATTCAGCAACTTTTAACGCTTAAGTCAAAAGACTATCATATTTCGCAGGAGACGCATTGTGATCCTGAGTTCAATATAACTAATCCAAAACTTCTAGAAGCTGCAAATTTGGGCAAGCATGCTCTTAAAGACGCTGAAATAATGTCTATGTTATGGAACCAATTTAAATGCCAAAGTAAGATAGCTCAGTTTTTAGGAGTTAATCGATCTTCAGTGCAACGACGTTGTAAAGAATATAATCTTTTATAATTATAACTTGTTGTCTAAGTTTATCAGATTATAATATGTACTGATAAAGATCTGAGTACTTACAGCTTTACTTTCAATCCATCGCAAAAAGGGAGTTATGCATTATCAACAAGGTTTAGAAAAAAAAGAAGAATTTTTAGTTTACGTTCAAGTTGAACGAAATCTAACAGATAACACGTATCGATCCTATTCAAGTGATTTACATCAATTTTTCACCTTCTGGAAAAAACACAACGAAGAAACTAAAAAGAATGTTGCTATTAAAACAGCTCTTGAACATTTTTTCGTTCAGCATTTTTACAAAAAAACACAAAAATCATCAATCGCTCGTAAAATTTCATGCATTACCTCTTATGAACGTTTCTTAAAATCAAACGGCATTGTCCTTAACCTTCAACTCACTCGACCAAAGGTTGAGAAGAAATTACCAACTTATTTAACAATTCAAGAAATTACACACCTTCTTGATAACGTTCAAGAAAAAGATCTCCCATCCAAGCGTCCTATCCGTGATAAGGCTATTTTTGAAGTTCTCTATGCAACAGGCATTCGATGTGCAGAGCTCACCCAAATCAGGCTAGAAAATATTAATTTTGATGAGAAAACAATTTTAATAATGGGTAAAGGACGAAAACAAAGATATGTTTTATTTGGAGAAAAAGCCAAAGCAAAAATCTTACAATATATGAACGGTGAACGGTTTGAACATGACCGAGGCAACAGCATTTTGTTTTTAAATCGACAAGGTGAAAGTTTAACAAATCGTACAGTGCAAATGATTTTCACCATGTTCAGCAAGTTTTTAACAGTAAAAAAACAATTAACACCACACAAAGTTCGTCATTCATTCGCAACCCACCTTTTAAATGCTGGGCTCGACTTACGAGCATTACAAGAATTATTAGGGCATGAATCACTTTCAAGTACCGAGAAATATACTCACGTTACAACTAAAGATCTACAAGATATGTATGAAAAAATTCATCCAATCAACAGTATGATCTCTATGTTAGAATAATGCGATATACAACACCTACAACAATTAGTCAGCTTAATTTTATCGCAATGGGTACCATAACAGCTTTTTTATTAATATTTGCACGCCTCTTATTTCTACAAGTATACCATCATCAAATATTGGCAAAGCAAGGAGAAAGAAATTTCACTCGAATAAAGCAAGTGGATCCCCTACGAGGTAATATTTTAGACTGTAATGGAAAGCTTCTAGCAACAAATAGACCTGTTATCAATATCGACTGGGTCGGATCTGGACTACACAAATTAAACAACGAGCAACGCACAACACTTGCAAAGATAGAAATAACTCTCAATAAGTACAATCAACCAATGCTGGTTGAACTTTCAAAAATCAATCGTTCTGAAAAGTTTTCAACATCGATTCGCTTAGCATCTGATATTAGCATTCAAGCTCTCAGTGAAATATCTGAACAATGCGCTGACAGCCAAAATATTGTTATTTCAAAAAAGTTTCAACGTTTTTATCCACATAAAAATTTAGCTTGCCATGTTTTAGGCTACCTCGGAGATCTTAATAACAACACCCAATCAAGCGGGAAGATGGGATTAGAACTTATATTTAATGATATTTTAAAAGGGAAACATGGGAGCACAAGTCACATAATCAATTCGTTTGGTAAAAATTTACAAATGAATAAAATTGCTCATTCTCAATCTGGTCAAGACCTCACTGTCACGATTGATATGGAATTACAAAAAATTGCAGAAAAGTTAATGCCCGATGACCTTGCTGGAACATTTATTTTGCTCAATCCAAAAACAGGAGCTTTAAAATCCCTTGTATCGAATCCAGGATTTGACCCATCTATTTTTCTAAAACCTATTTTAACTGACGATTGGAAACAGCTTCAAGAAAATAGACCTTTTATAAATCGAGCTTTCAATGCATCATATCCACCCGCATCAATTTTCAAACTTGTTACTGTTGCTGCAGCACTCGAACAAGGCATCATCACCCCGGAATCAACCTTTTTATGTAAAGGCCATACTACCTTTAAAAAAAGAAAATATTATTGTAATAGAAAATGGGGACATGGACTTTTAGACGTTAAAGACACTTTGGCTTTTTCATGCAACATTGGCTGTTATGAGATCGCTCAAAAAATGTCTATTGATACACTTGCTGACTATGCATATCGATTTGGTCTTGGTGAGAAAACTAATATCATTTTCCCAGAAGTTTCTGGAATTGTACCATCCAATGAATGGAAACGTGTTGTTAAAGGAGAGCCCTGGTGGAAAGGAGAAACGCTCTCTGCCTCTATTGGACAAAGCTTTTTACTTGTCACACCAATACAAGTTGCATGCATGATGGGATCATTTTTCACAGGAAACCTTGTTAAACCAAGAATTCTTGAAGAAGATTTAATCGAAACAGTACCTTTACAGATCGAACCATCAACGCTTGAATTTTTACAAGAATGTATGAAATCAGCAATTCAAGTTGGAACAAGTCGAAGCGTTGGACGCCTCAAAAACATTACAATTTATGCTAAGACTGGAACCGCTCAAACTAAAAGTAGATCAACTGATGCTAGAAAGCTTCAAAATGATTGTCACGCTTGGTGTATGATATATTTTGTTTATAAAGATCAGGATCCACTTGTTTTAACAATTCTCATTGAACATGCCGGAAAATCTTCTGTTGCTACTGGTGTTGCTAAAAAATTCCTTGCTCAATACATGAAAATGTATCCAGAAATTAACGTTAGCGATCCCGTATAACAAAGTTGTTAAGCAATCTGCTCGATATAAAACGTGGAATTCGAACGACAATCGCGATAATCAAGGCCATACAAACTCGTATTCGGTATACAAACTCCATTTATGTAGCTACAAGCTAAACAAGCTGTTACGACTACATTAGTTAATATGACATAAGATGGATTTTGAGATGTCCATGTTTCTACTATTTTTACAGTTACGCCATTCTCAATCTTTTCAGTTGTTTTAGTTCTTGTTATACCAGAGTCAAAAGGATGAGTTTTAATCACATCCTCATAATATTGCCTAAACACGTAACTACTTTCATCATTTATAACACTCTTATTATAAACATAGTGTTTTGTTGTATACTCAGGAAAATAGCTAACACCTTCATTCTGATTATCAGCACAACTTACTTGTTGAAATAACATAAATAAAGTAGCTAATAAACTTATTTTTATTTTATTCATAATAGATCCATATTAGTAAATATTTTATATTTAACATTACTTAAAGTATAATGCGTTCTATTTGCATTGTAAAAAGGGTCGATTGTTTTTCACAAAACAACCCCCAATCATTGATCCATAAGCTACTTCAATTCAAATAAAAAAGAACTACTTTTTACGGTAGCTCTTTTTTATAACACCTAAATCCCAGGTGCTAATCATTCCATAATACAACTTCAAAACACCCTATGAAAGCTGCGATATCAAGCTCCGCACCTTCCCTATGTTAGGGACAAAAATCTTACCAATTTTTTATTTTATTCAATCGCTCTAGTCTTGCTGGTTCAGTTGCTTTAAACATTTCATTTGTTGAAAGATCTTTATAAGCAAGATTTGCATAACCTTTTAACGCGATATGATAAATTTCAATAAGCTCTTCATAAATCCATCCACGAGTCAAAGTAAACACGTCGGCAGGCATATCAAGTTTTTGACCAGCTGCAAGAGATTCATACTCTAACAACAATTCCTGTAATATTCCCAATGCCTTATCTACGCTACCAAGTAAACGTAAAGATTGCGCTACTCTAAACTTAGCAAAACGAATATTTGGAGCATGTTTTTCATGCTTACGACACTCCAATGCTTTCTCAAATGCATGATAAGCTTGTTCAATCTGTTTTTCTTCAAAGTAATTAACTCCAAGATTATTCCATACAGACCCAAGCCAGCGATGAGTTTTTTTATCCTCTGATGCTATTACAATATCAAGAGATCGCTTATTCCAAAGAATTTTATCTGCCACTTTTTCAGCAACAATTGCAATCATATGAGCTGCATTAACTGTTTGATTATCAAACTTACACTCTGCACTCAATTCATAAGATTGCTCAAAATAAGATCGAGCTTGAGCAAGATCTCCAGCCTGCTGAAACACACGACCTCTTTCCATCAAAACTCGAACTCGAGCAAGATCATATTCAGAAGTCAGTTGTGGCTCTACTTTATCCAGCGTTGCATGAGCTTTGTTATATTTTTTCAAAAGCGCTTGAGAAAGAGCCAGCTGAGATGAAATCTGTAAATAGATCGACTTATTTTCTAACTGTTGAGCCTGAGGTAAAAGTTCAAGAAATTTTTCTTCAACTTTAGCAGGATCACCAAATTGGCCCCAAACATCATCAAATTGTTCTAACTTAATATCATTATTTATTTGAGCCATTATATTTCCCTTATTAAAAATAATAAACAAACCACATAATTTTCATGCCAATCTTACACCTTCCAACAAATTAAGCAAAAAATACTACCCAATGTAATGACTGAATTACTCTATTGCAAAAAATTAACGCTAATTACTTCTTCATCCATTCTTCCAGAATGGTACCGTATACTACATACAGTGGTATTGCAATGGCAACACGGCCCCCACGCTGTTTCAATCCAGAAAGTAAAGCGCTAACCCCGGGCTAAAGACCCGGGGCTTTGGCGCCAATTCGGAATTCAGATATTTTATTGATTTTTTATGTAAGATCTAATTCTTGCTTCTGTAACAATTCCGACAGTTTCTGCAAAGTATCCATCTGCCCAAAAATTTGCTCCCCATAGAAACTCTTCTAATTCAGAAAATTCTTTTCGTATTATTTTACTAGATCCACCTTTTAATAACTGAACAGCCCTACTAACACTGATCGTTGGCTTCAATCCAATTAACATATGAACATGATCTTTTTGAATATTCAATTCTTCTATTGTCCAATCATTCATTTCTGCACATTGACGAAAAAGTTCTTCTAGCCTGCTTTTAACAGCACCTTCTAATATTCTTTTTCTATATTTTGGAATCCATACTAAATGATACATAAGTCTATATTTTGAATGTGAACCACTTCTATAACGCATCTTTTCAGTATGACAAAAAATCGGCGATTCGCAACTTCGTTACTCAAATCCCGCCTATACGACTCGATTCATCCCCAGGTTTAAAAGCCTGGGGTTTTCTCTCAATTTAATAAAATAAAATATACTAAATAATTAAATATTATCCTTTATCTACGACATCCATATGATTACTTGAAGCGTGCATTTGACTATAAACTTCATGATTTACTGCATCAGAATGTGTAGTGATACCAGAAGTAATTCGAGGAACATGCAAACATTTAGCACCTATCCAATCACTTAATTTTCTATGAGTTTTCTGAGCATCAATAACATTTCCCCCATCAGGTGAGCTTTCATCAGCTGATGTTTTATTCTTTTTTCGTTTATCTAAATAATCTAATAAATCTCGTGAGCATCTTTTTTTATCTTCTTTTGTTTTCAATATTTTAACTGGCTTGTCCTCTTCATCAGACGAAATATAATCATCTGATATATATTTACGAAATCTATATTGGGAACTAGAAAAAATATTAGAAGATATGAACAATGAAATAATCATAATAGATTTTATATACGCAACCTGTTTTTTAAACATAAAGTCTCCATGCAAATCACTAAATAATTAATTATATTTTCGCCATGGATTAGCATATTTTTTTTCGTATTTTAATTTCAATCATTTTAGACTGATCATCATATCAAACCTTTACTCATGCTCATCTTCACTTTATAAAAAATATATTCTTTATAAAGTTTTTCTTGATAGTAGAAAAAATATTATGTTAGGATGCAAAAATAAATGAGCATAAAAGCTCAACTATTTTTTAAAAGGAGAATGTTCATGAAAAAGATAATTGTATCACTTCTACTCGCAGCTAGTTTACAAATAACAGCAGCAGTACCGATGATTATTAATCGTACAGGTCAAGAAATAAAGGTTAATTACAAAAATGGAGCTGATAATTTATTTACAGTAAATAATGAAATTGCACTTACTGGAAATGCAGATCATGCAGAAGATCAAATGATTCTTATTCCATCAATATCAATTGATAAACCTGGATCCGATCCTGCAGCAAAGTATCAATCGAGTGCTACAAAAGCTGTAGTGAAAATCGGTACACAAACTCTAAACATTGAGACTTTTGCTGCTAATACATCATATGTTATCGAAGCAGGTTCAACCGCTGGTAGCTTTAAAAAGACTGGCGGTCTTGTGAAATACAATCCTACAACTGGTGCGAGTACTACTGGTGCTGGATTCGATATCGTAGCAGGATCAGGTTTTTAATTTATAAAAACTACAATGAAATAAGAAGAGGGTGCTTTTAACGGCACCCTCTTCTTATTAGAAAACAACTAAGCTAACTACATTACTTAAACTAATAATTATTATTTTATATGATCAGCTACAAATTTTTCCATAGCCTCTTTTGATTCAAAAGGTAAAATATCAAACCAATTTTTATCATCTTCATACATCAAAGCAAATGGTGGTAACTTTTCACAAAGTCTTCCCCAAGCTGTCAATAAATAAAAAAAGTTATTTTTTGTCATTGTGATGTGACGTGCTATACCCCTACGACATAGTTCTATCGTATTGCCATCTTCCGCTAGTTGATCTAATTCTGGAGTAGTTATTTCATGCTCATATGAATCTAATTCTTCACTGAAATAAACTAGGTCGCTTTCATTATCTATACTTACATTAATCTCTTCATACATAAAACCATTTTTATAAATAGTCTTAAAATCTTCGATCCACTCAGCGGATTGAGTTAATTCAATGACTCCAAGTAAACGAGTAAAAAACATTCCTATATAATATATACTACTATCATCGGCCCTCGGCATTAAAGAATAGCCACCACGATCAAATTTATACATATCATATTTCTTAATATACATATTCATGCCTCTTCTTATTTTTTAGGATTAATACTCCAAGGATAAAACTTGGCGACTCCATTGTCTACACGCAACACAAATTTTTGACCTGATACATGAACAGCCTCAAATGCTTTTTGAGTTGTTGGATAATCAGGAATCACATACTTAATAGAAGCTTCTTGAGACATCGCCTCTTCTAAAATTGTTATACATTGCTCGATCGATTTACCTGCAGGAAAATATGTTTTTCCTACATGATCACCAGTAACTCTTCTCGCTTGTCTAATCTGCATATCAAAAAATCCATTACCGCATGACTTAATTTTTTGTACATCAAATGAAGCTGCTCGTAATTCAGGACAAAACCAATGTCCACCTTTTACTGTCTCTCGCACAGAACCTGGCTTTATCTCACCCAAAAGAGAATGGTAAATATCATATTCCTTGATAACTACTTCTACACCAGCCTTAGAATCAATAATTACCATTCCTCCCTGGGCTTGTAATCGTGTATTAATTTTTGACACCTGAGGCTCTAACCAATCACATAAATTAAGATATAAAATCTCATCATGATGCAATTGTGCAACGAGTGCCGGATCAAAGTTCTTAGTAATGTTCCTAAAGTTTTCAACTTGCTTAACATCTTTCGAAATAGTCATAAGCCTATCTCTATTAATGATATCAACACTTTTTCGAATTTTTGCTAACTCTTTCTCTAGCGCAATAACTTCTTCTTTAATTGGACGCGTAAGTTTTGCAACATCATCAACAATAGACTTTGTTTTTTCTGCATGTTTTTTAATTCTTTCAGCTTTATTAACAACTGCTTGTGCTTGAGCAGCTTTTGGAATGCTCTTGCTCGATTTTTCAGAAACTGCAATGAGTTCACCACCACTTGTCTGCATGAATACAACCGTCTCATCCATCATTTTTGGTGGCAATATTTTCTTTAATTCATTGCCAGTTTCTACAAGTTTATTACCAACTTTACTTGATACATACCCAATACTTTCGATTGCCTTTACTGTCAGTAAAGCATCGAACGACATCTCAGCAATGCTCGTCAACGTATCTTCTACTGGCTGTTCCATCATGTTTTTAAGAACAACTTTTGCCATAACCATAGATTTTTGTAAAGTCTGCTGATTTTTAAGTTTTCTTTGTTCAACATGAGTTAATGATTTTGATGCCTCTATTGAATTCGAACGATCATTCAACTCTTCTACAATATCATGAGCCCTATCAGCCTGATACGCTAAAGATGAATGATCATAGGCTACCGACGCAACATCACACAATACACCACCAACCTCACAAAGATTGTCCGCCATCTCTTTAACCGTCTGCTTTGGCTGGCAACATAACTTTTTCGAGAAATCATACCATTTGTACTTAGGATAAAAAAATAAGGCGCAATCAACTCAATGGTACACACCTTATTTAAAATATACTTCTTCTGAAATCTATTTTTTCGTATGATCTGCTACAAATTTCTCCATAGCTTCTTTTGAATCAAAAGGTAAAACATCAAACCAGTTTTTATCATCTTGATATAACAAGGCAAATGGCGCTGACTTACTCCAAGCCTTATCCCAAGATAAAAGAATATGAATAAAGTTTTCTTTTGTCATGGAAGCATGATTAAGAAATCCAATTTTACACAATTCTATAAAATTTTCAGTATCCAAAAACTGCTCTATTTCTAGAGTTGTAGGCTTATCTTCATCGTAATAAACTTCAGAAATATAAATTAAGTTATTAACATTATCAATGCTTACATTCACATTTTCATACCCTATACTCCCTTCCCCTAATAAATTAATTTGTAATTTATTATTTAAATAAAAGTCTTCTTTAAAATAAGAAAATCCTTCAAAAAAAAATGTAATTATAAAAGAAAAAGAAGTTTGCAAACCAGGTTTTAATGGAAAAAAAGCATTAAAATCTGAATCAAATTCTAATTGTTTGCTTTGTTTAACAATCATACAATATGTCCTTACTCTATAAGTTTCATAGGATAATATTTAACTATACCCTTTTCTATATGCAATCCAAACTTTAAATCTAATGAATTCGTAATATAAATAGGAACCCTACCTTTGTCATTTATGTCAGCAAATCTTATTTCTTTAGGTATTTTCATTGCGTCTTCTATCATAGTGACAGATTCTTCCACGGTCGTTCCCATAGGAAAATATGTTTTTCGCTCATACCGACCTCCTACCTTACCTGCATATTTTATTTTCATATCAAAGAATTCATTACCAATATGTTCAACCTCTCCAATATCAAAAAGAGCAGCTTTTAATTCAGGGATCAGTAAGTGGCCACCTTTTGTATGATCTCGAATTGATCCAGGCCTAATTTCACCAAGTAAAGAATGATACAAATCAAATTCATGAATTTCTACAATGCATTCTATTCCATCCCTCACCTCAGTGATTTTAAGGCCTCCAGTCTTTTTAATTCGTGCATTGATTTTTGTTGCTTGTGGCTCTAACCAATCACATAGATTAAGATGTAAAATTTCTTCTGGTTTTAATTTTGCAATACCTTCAGGAGAAAAATTATGAGTAAATTTCCTATATTTTTCAATCTGCTCAATACCTTTTAACGATTTAACCTGCTCAAGGTTAACAACTTTTTCTGAATTTAAATACGGCTGTATAGACTTTTGTAATGCTGCAACCTTTGCTTGATCAGGTTTAACAAATTTCGTTGTTGTATCAACAATAGCTTTTGTTTTTTCTGTATGCTTTTTAACTCTTTCAGCTTTATTAACAACTGCTTGTGCTTGAGCTGCTTTTGGAATGCTCTTGCTCGACTTTTCAGAAACTGCAATGAGTTCGCCACTACTTGTCTTCATAAAGACAACAGTCTCATCCATCATTTTTGGTGGCAACATTTTTTTCAATTCATTGCCAGTTTCTACAAGCTTATTACCAACTTTACTTGAGACATACCCAATACTTTCGATTGCCTTTACTGTCAACAAAGCATCAAATGACATTTCAGCAATGCTCGTCAACGTATCTTCTACTGGCTGTTCCATCATGTTTTTAAGAACAACTTTTGCCATAACCATAGATTTTTGCAAAGTCTGCTGATTTTTAAGCTTTCTTTGTTCAACATGAGTTAATGATTTTGATGCCTCTATTGAATTCGAACGATCATTCAACTCTTCTACAATATCATGAGCCCTATCAGCCTGATAGGCTAAAGATGAATGATCATAGGCTACCGAAGCAACATCACACAATACACTACCAACCTCACAAAGATTATCCGCCATCTCTTTAACCGTCTGCTTTGGCTGACAACACAATCTTTTCGAAAAGTCATACCATTTATATAGTGCCTTACTCATGCCATTACCCATAGCAACCCAACCCCTGACCTCTGCTTCATCTTCCAACATGGATTGAGCAAATAAAGCATTAACATGATTCAAGTCGGTCAGCGCTGCAGCCTCTTCAATACGATGTCTTTGATTCAGTTGTTGTGCAGTTATTGCAAGATTGCATGTATGCTTTGTAAACTCTTGGATATCTGGTGCATACCCATGACGTTGAGCTCTTTCAATCGCTGACTCTATGATATCTAAATTCTCCTGAGTCAAACAATTTTGAATATGCATAACAGGAACAGAGTCAAATGCCGCGTAGTTCATACCATGTGCCATCAAGTAAGCACGGGTCTCGAAACTCATTTCAAAGTCACATTT
>Ga0222675_1000598_pt1 | contig 13621 bp, 15 predicted proteins | sample AntAcemetagen868_FD_179818 | JGI IMG/M metagenome (GOLD analysis project Ga0222675, IMG submission 179818) | Saline water microbial communities from Ace Lake, Antarctica - #868 | ecosystem: Environmental > Aquatic > Non-marine Saline and Alkaline > Saline | place: Antarctica: Ace Lake...
GATTTTTTATCGGCGACGTTTTCCGCCGGACACTTTTTCCTCCCCGACCAAATCGAAGCGGTTACCGGAAAGATGCGAGCGTTCCTCGCCCGCGCCGTGACTTGATATAGGAGCAGTAACGATCCGCTCGTAGCCCGCAAAAAGCGGCCTTTAGGCTTGCGCCGACGAGACCCGCATCTGAACTTAAATGACGGAACACCCCTCGATACCCACCACTTTATCATGTCCACTGCCACCCTACCCGCCTCCAAACAATCTGCCGCCGAGGAAATCGTAAATAACTACATTCCTTGGTCGATGGGAGCAGGCTTGATTCCCGTTCCTATCGCCGACTTGGCCGCCCTCACCGGTATACAAGTCAAGATGCTCTCCGAACTCTCCAAGCACTACGGCGTCGAATTTTCCGAAAATCGGGGTAAGTCCATCGTCCTGTCGCTGCTCGGTAGTTTGGGCGCCACCACTCTCGCACTCGGCACGGTGGGAAGCATGGTGAAGGGCATCCCCGGCATCGGCACATTTCTGGGAGCAGCAACCCTGCCGGTCTTTGGTGCCGCCGTTACCTACGCGATTGGCAAGGTCTTCATTCAACACTTTGAATCCGGCGGAACCTTCCTTAACTTCGACGGCATGCAGGCGAAAAAAGACTTCGCTGAAACCTTCGAGGCGGGTAAGAAAGAAGCGACTGCTATAGCGAAAAAGGTAGACGCCAAAATCTCCACGACTCTCGACATATAAGCCTCTAAACAGACCACAACAAAACCTATATAATCATTTAATCAATCGTCATGCTTATCTCCCTCACCATTCTAATCGTCCTCAGCGCAATCGTCGGCTACGTCGGCAAAGACCGTAAGTTCGGCTTCTGGGGATACTTCTTTTGCTCCGTGCTCTTCACGCCCATCATCGGCTTGATCATCACGTTCGCTTCCGACAAACGTCCCGCTCCGGAAGCCGCTCCGGAAGCTGCTACAGCTTAAGCGACTCCTTTCAACTCCCGGGTTTTCGCCCGGGAGTTTTTTGTGCCCTGAACCGAGCCCCCGATGCCGCTGACCATCACGATCTGCAATGGCAAGGGCGGTGCGGGCAAGACCACCCTCTCGGTCTTGCTGGCAGCCGCATTCAATCGCGCCGGCCACGCCGCCGCCTTACTCGATCGTGACCCGCAGGCCACCGCCACCCGCTGGCTGCATGAAACCGGCGACGTGCCCGCGGCCCCGGCCGACGGCAGTGGGAACCATCGTCTCCTGATCATCGACACGCCTCCGCGCCTCGATTCGCCTCTGCTGCATGAGGCGCTGAGCCAGTCACATATCGCGATCATCGTCACGTCGCCGTCCCCAGCCGATCTCTGGTCGTCGCAGGACACGGTCGCGACCGTTCGTCAGCATCTTCCCTCCGGGTCTGTCGCTCGCCTGCTGTTCAATCAGGTGCAAGCCCGCACCGTGCTGGCCCGGGGCGTTAATGATCTCGCCGACAGAATTGGTCTGCCCGCCCTCCGGTCCCGGATCAGCCGGCGCCAGACGTTCCAGCATGCGCCCCTGCTCGGCTGGTCCGCGCTCGACGCGGTGAGCCGGGAAGAGCTGCTCAACGCCGCCCTCGAAATTGCCGCCCTCGCCCCTCCGCCCTCCCCATCCCCATGAAAAAAAGCGCTAAACTCCTCGCCAAACTGAACCAATCGCTCGCCCCGGCAGAGGAGGCCTCCAGCGCTAAGGTCAGCTCGCCTCCGCCGAAACGGAAGCCGCGTCAGCCTCGCCCGAAGAAATCTGCCGCCGCCCCCCGAAAGACTACCCGGCGCGCTCCGCCACCGGCAGCGTCCACCCCGCCTTCTCCGCCACCCGTTTCCGACCCGCCCCTCCCCGCCCCGGTCTCTGATCGTGCCGCGCGGGCCCACGAGCTGGTCAATCACCGCCTCGGGCTGTCCTTGGGTGCCGGAATGCTCCCCGTGCCCATCTTCGACGTCGTCGCCATTTCAGGGATACTCGGCCGCTAGACAGGCGTCGTCCAACCCGAGGAACGCCGCTGCCGTCCAGAGCTAAGACCCCGACCCCGCAACCTCGCCCGGGCGATAGTCTCGCACCTCGCGAAACTCGAACTCCGGCGAACACGCCTTAGCCCACCACGCTGCCGCCACCCCGCGATAATCGGCCAGCCCTCCGCGCATGAGAGCGTGCGCAAAAAAAACGTATCTTCAAACGGCCAAGAGCTGTGGTTGTGATTCCACCGTGGATCCGGAAAAAACGGCGCGAATAACGGCACCCCCGCCGCACTCATTGGATAATCGGCCAACGCCGCCCAGGCCTCGGCCCCCTGCCCCGCGACGGGGCCCAAGCCCTCCCACCACGAGTCAGCTTCTGCCGCCAAACCCTCCGGCAATTCGTTCACGTAAAGACTTCGATTCGAAGCAGCCCCCGACACCCAATCCGCGGCCACAAAAGACTCACCCGCAAAGTCCCGCCGAAACCCACTTGCCTGCCCCTCCTCCCACCTCCGATCAAATTCCTTAGCAGTCGCCATTGTCCGACGACCAAGCCCCCCCCGCCGCACCACCGATCAACCCAAGCCCACCCGTAACACGCCCCCCAGCCCATCCTACTCCTTCTCATGCTCTTTCTTCTTTCTCGAAATCCCGCCAAGCGGACAGCCTACGACCCAAAATCCCCGTATTCAATTTTACAGAAGCTAACCGAGAGAACAAAGCCATCCCGCTGAAACGCGCCCCTCCGATCTCAGCAGGAAAGCAGGACTGGGGAGACGTTGCCCCACTCCGCCCGCGCCCACAAATCAGCAGGGGGTGGGTCAGTTCCTAACGGGCGCTAGTGGGTCAGTTTTACACGGGCGTTAATACGTCGAGCCTTCCCGCCTTTCTGCACGGGCTTCTAAGGTCCGTTGCATTGGTTAGGCACCGTTTCGCACCGGTGTGTATTCATGGACAGATGAGCTCACTCCCCCCACCCCACTTTGCGCACCAGTGGGCAAATACAGGCACCCTTTTCCCGTCCGAGTGTCGGAGAAGTCAGCATGCTCCATCCCATCGAATCGAATCAGATGAGGTCGCGAAACCTCGCTTCGCACCGAATTCCAGGCCGACCATGCTAGGCCGGAAATCTGCTTCAACATGGTTCTCAATCCAGGTAGCCGGGCTTGGCCTGCTTCATCGCTGGGCCACAAACCTGAAATGGCCATCTTGAAAGTCGGGCTCCGAAACCAAGGTCGTAATAGCCCCCGGGATGCAGCCGCGAATCCCGGCATCAGAATCGGCGATTTCCTCCGCGATATGATTCCGTCCACCAATGACCGTGATCAGATCCTCCAAATCGGCGCTCCCATAAAAGTCTCCCTGGCCGCGATCATGTTAGGCGGCAAACTTGGTCGCAAGAAACCCCACCGGAGAGACTATTTTGAGTAGACTTCCTGAAACCTGCATCACCACGGCCGAATCAAGTGCCTCTTGAAACCAGACCGTATTGAGTCCCTGCAATTCTCCTTTGGTCGGCATAATATCGACCGTGAGATTCCCCAACACCCAGCGGCATCGAAGTGCCCCTTCTCGGCTATCGTGGGACAATCCAACGTCCCGGAGGCGGTTCTCCAAATCGGCATAATCCAAATGCGAAAACACCTCAATCACGACATCCACATCATCAGTGAGGCTAATCTCAGCAGGTTCAGGCTGATCAAACCAGCAGGCTGAACAGAACCGCCCAGGAAAGCATACTCGCCATTCCAGTGATCAAGCAGTCGCGCCACTACTTTCATTGCGGCCATGGGAGACTCAGGCATGGATCAAACGGGCGGTGAGTTCTTTTGATGCCAAACTTCGCTCTCATGCTCGGCCCGACCGTAACGCGTCAACCAGCGACAACAGATCGTACAGTTTGACATCCTTTTTTGCGGCGCGGGAGGCACTGCGATAAAGCGGTGCCAAAGGCACTCCGCGCTGTTTGCCCTCCGGATCGGGCCAAACCGGTATCTGGTTTTCCTGACCTTGAATCAGCTTTCGCATTGCCGGTGCTCCCCATGCGGTGGGCCTACCACGGGTAAGTTCCCCGGTTTGCGCCGGAAACACGTAAGGCACGCCTGCATTTAAAAACTCCCGCAGGGCCTTCACGCGAACTCTACGGGAATTCCGGCTCAACCAGCCGGGCTTTCTCCAATCGCTTCACCGCGCCATGCACTTCAGAGGCACTCATGCACAGCTCCTTGGCCAACTCCAAAAACGTTTTATCGGACTCAGCCAGAAATAGTTTGAGGCCACCATAATGTCCTGAGATCCGGGTGTCCTATCTGTGCGTCATTCGCGAGGAGCGAATAAACAAGCTCATACCGGCTTCATCCCCGGGCTGAAAATTTCGTTTATCCACTCAAATAAAGGACCCCATATAAGACGCTCGTCACACCGCAAATGTTCGCGATCGGGCAAGGATTTGTGCCTCCCGCGTGACTCGGCGTCCGCATCGCGAAGAACCGCTTGCTACGTTGCGAGCGGTCTGACGGACTCGCGGCGATGCCAAAAGCAAACCCTCGCCCTTGGTGGGCCCGAGCCGGACTCGCTTACGCTCGCCAACACCTCTGTATCGCTGGCCATAGCGTGGCGGATTTAGCCGCGCAGCACTCCTCCCCCCTTTACCTCTACGACGAAACTCGCGTGCATGAGAACCTGGGTCGGCTCCACGCCGCGTTCGATCAGGCCGCCCTGCCTCACCGGATTTTCTACGCCATGAAATCCAACCGCCACCCCGAGTTGCTCGAGGGGTTGCGCCGCCTAGGTCGATGCGGGGTCGACACCTGCTCGCCCGCCGAGGTCGCTGCCGCCCGCGCGGCGGGCTTTGCCGCCAAGGATATCTCGTTCACCGGCACCTCGCTCAGCGATCGCGATCTGGCCGCCCTACTCGAACATCCCGGCCTTATCCTCAATCTCGATTCCCTCCACGACATCAAGCGGGTCGCCCAACTCGCCCCCGGACGGTCTGTCGGCCTGCGCATCAATCCCGGCCTCGGCACCGGTTATCGCTCCCATCAACGCCTGCGCTATGCCGGCGCCCAAGACACCAAGTTCGGCCTCCACCGCGAACAGTTTCCCGCCGCCCTCCGCGCCATCCGCCAGGGCGGATTGATCATCGACGGGCTGCACTTTCACACCGGTTGCGGATTCCTCTCGCCTCAGCTCAAGGGCCTCAAAGGCATTTTCCGGGCCTGCACCGGTTTCATAGAAAAACTGCCGCGGCTGCGCTACCTCAATGTCGGCGGGGGTCTGGGCATCCCTTTGGACGCCACCGATGAGCCGCTGGATGTGGTCGCGTGGACCCAACTGTTGAAAACTCATTTTGGTGACTGGGCGGACGAAATCTGGTGCGAACCGGGCGACTACCTCGTCAAGGATGCCGGACTGCTGGTGCTCGAGGTCAACACGGTCGAGACCAAGGGCCGCACCTTGTTCGCGGGGGTCAACGGCGGCTTCAGCCTCCACCCGGAGCCCGCCTTCTATCAGCTACCGATCCACCCCGTGCCTACCCGCCAGCCCGGTGCTCGCGCCCGCCTCCAGCCCACCACGATCGCCGGCAACATCAATGAGGCACATGACTTGCTCCACCAGGACGCGATGTTACCCAAGCTGCGCAACGGCGACCTGCTCGCCTTTCTTAATGCCGGCGGTTACGGCGCCGCGATGGCCAGCCGACACTGCCTTCGCGGCGAATTCCAGGAAGTCGTCCTGCCCGCCGTCCCTCCCCCTCCCCGGAAATGAAGCTAGACGCCGCCCCCATTCTTGCCGCTCTCGAGCGCGAGATCGGAGAGCTGCCGACCTTGTTGCCCGAGGACATCCGGCAACTGGCCGACCGCGCCCGCGATCCCGCGCAACTGCGCCGTTGGCTTAAACTGCGGCTCGCCGGGGAACCGCTCGCGCACATTTGCGGGCAATTCGAGTTCTACGGTCTCAGCTTCTATCTGGACAAACGGGCCTACGTTACCGACCCCGAATTGACTCATCTCGTGGCCGCGGTCGAAGCCGCGGCTCGCAGCTTCACCGTCACTCAGGGCCGCGCTCCCTTGATCGCCGAGGTCGGCGTGGGCTGTGGCAGCCTCTCGCTATCGCTGGGCCACCGGCTACCCGCCGCCACCGTGGTCGGTATCGATCTCGATCCCGATCCGCTCGTGCTCGCCGCCGCCAACGCGGAGCGCCTCGACCTCTCCCTCCGATTGGTCGAGAGCGACTTGTTCGAGAGTTGGCCGCCAGATTTGCCTGCGCCGGATATCGTCTTCGGCGATCCACCTTGGGGCGACGACGCCATGCTCTACGCGGCCGACCGCCCGGCCGGTCATTATCACGCCATGCCCCCCGTCTCGGCGTTTCCGCTCGGCGGACCCACCGGCGTGCATCGCCAAATCATCCGCCAAATCATCAATCGCGGCTGGTCCAGTGAGGTTTGGCTCAACGGTGGGGTGATCCCGCCCCCGGCCCTGGCCGCACTCGGCGAAGCGGCGACTGCTTACGAAATCATCACCCCCGCCGCAGGACTGTCCCTGCTGCGCTGCTGGATCAAATAGCTGAAATTGCGCTTTAACCCGTTGGCGGCTGCCTAGAACTTCTCTCCCTTGATTCATGGAGGACCCGACCGATCTAAACGCAGAAAACAAAGCCGCTTGGGAAGAACTCTATGCCTCCACCTCCGATTTGATCTGGGGCAGTGAGCCGGTGGGATTTCTCGCTGACTCGCAGCCCGATTTTGACGATCTCCCCGCTGGCGCGGTGCTCGATGCCGCCGCGGGAGAGGGCCGCAACTTGCCCCTGCTGGTGGGTCGAGGCCGGACCGTGGTCGCCGCCGATGCCTCGGGGGCCGCCCTCGCCAAAATTCTGCCCCCCGTGGCGGGCTCGATTGAAAAACTGGAATGTGACCTCGCCGCCATTCCGCAGCCCGACGCCAGCTTCGCCTTCATTCTCGCCAGTGACATCGTCGAAACCCTCCCCGACCCCCTGCCGGTGCTGCGGGAAATGGCGCGACTCCTTGTCCCGCGCGGAAAACTGCTCGTCAACATTCCCGGCACCGAGGACGACGTGGCGGGTATCGACATGCAACCGACCGGTGACGGGTGGATGTATCAGGGAAAATATTACTTCCATTTCTATCTACCGGCGGAAGTCGATGCCCTCTTTAAGGCCGCCCGTCTGCGCATCGTTCATCAGAAAGTCTGCACGTGGACGGAGGAGCCGCATCCCCATTTTCGGGCCGCCCCGCACCGCCATCGCAGTCGCGTCTTTATCGCCGAGAGACGGATCGAAGACCAAGCCACGCCATGATGTTGGCGCTCCAGCGGCTGCTGCGCATTGAGCCTGGTGAAGGCCGGAAGGTCGCTCAATTCGCGACCTTGGGCCTCCTGCTCCAAGCGGGCCTCTCCTTTGGTTCGGCCGCCGCCGACTCTCTCTTTCTGGTCAATGTGGGGGCCGACAAGCTGTCCCACATCTACCTCATCATGCCGGCGATCATGATGTTCTACATCCCGGCGTATTCCTACCTGCTCAGCCGCTGGGACATCACGCGGGTTTTTGACCTTACGTTGGGCATCCTGGTCGCGGGCGGGATCGGTTTATGGGCTCTGCTCAACCAAGCCGGTGATACCTCCCCGATCTGGCTGTGCTACGTGGCCAAGCTCTACAGCTCCCTCTGGTATGTCGGCACCTACAGCCTGTTCTGGAACTTCATCGACAACTACTTCGACCTGCGCGACGCGAAGCGGTTCTTCGCCCTCTTTGCCGCTGGCTCCGCCGTCGGTGGCATCGTGGGCGGCAGCTTGGTCGGGCCGCTCTCCAGCGCCTACGGGGTATCTCCGCTGTTCCTCCTTTGGGCCGTTGCCGCCGGCTTGTGTTGGCCGCTGGGGATCTGGACCCGCCGAACCACCGTCGCCTGTGACACGGAAGAAGGTGGCCGCGATGATGGCGTCGGCGCCTCAAAATCCATGCAGGCGATCGGCCATCTCTTCCGCTCGCCCTACGCCGTCATCCTCACCTTGCTGCTTTTCGCCACGCTCGTCACGGCCACCATCTGTGAATTTCAGTATCTGGGCGTTTTTGCCTCGGGGCTCGATGAGGCTGAGCTCGCTGGGTTGCTCGGACGCCTGACCGCCATCGTCAACCTGCTCAACCTCGGCATCACGCTCTTCTTTTTCAATCGCCTCGTCACGAGGCTCGGCGTGCCCAACGTCGCCTTTATCCAGCCGATTGCCTATACCTTGGTATTCACTTGGTTATTACTCGACCGAGGCTTTCTTTCCGCCGCCGGTGGCTTTCTGGCCTACCAGGGCATCATGACCGCGATCGACTACAACAACGTCAATTTGCTCTTCTCCGGTCTACCGGCCAAAAACCGGAAGCAGATCCGCACCTTCATCGAGGGCATCGGCGAGCCCCTCGCCACCGCCACTGCGGGCGTATTCCTCTTTTTCATCGGCGGCGATCTCGACCCGGCCGATCTGTCGATGGGCGGAGCGCTCACGGCGCTCACTTGCCTGGCCCTCGTGTTTGCATTGCGCTCCCGCTACAGCGGCGCCATCGCGGCTAATCTCAAACGCGAATGGCTGGATTTCTCCCGGGCCACGGCCACGCCGTCGACCTCGCTACCGGTGCCCCCGGCGGCACCGACCCACCTCACCCCGGAGGTCGCCGCCGCTTTGGGTGAAATTCGATCCGACCGGGCCAATGCCCACCTCCTCCCGGGCCTGCTCGACCATCACGACCCCACCGTTCGCCTGGTCGCCCTCGCAGCGGCGCACCACCTCGACACCGGCTCCCTCCAGACCGAACACGACCTGTTGCCCGCCCTCTTGCGACTGTTGCCGACCGCCTCGCTCCCAGAGCGCATTCACATTCTGGATACGGTGGAACGCATCAGCGATTCCGGCTCGATCCGCGACCTGTTGCAGGTCGCTCACATTTTCCAGCCCTCGGAACGACGGCGATTGGTGCGGCTCATCCTGAATTTCGGTCCTCGCACGGTGCCCCATCTCACCGCCGTCGCGCAGAGCCCGGCCTCCAGCGTCAATGCCCGCTGCATCGCTCTCATCATCATAGGTCAGCTGGCTCCGGCACAAGCCGACGGCTTGGCCCAAGAACTCATCATCACCACGCTTAAACGCGCCTACCTGTTTCTCGGTAGCTACCTCGCCCTCTCCCGCGATCACCCGACCGATTCCGGTCAGGTCGTGCTAGCGCATATCTACCGCGATTTCCCCATTCTCGCAGTTGAGGTCGTGCTGGAGACGCTTTCCATCACGGGCCGCCTCGCGGGCCCCGAGGCCACGCTGGCCGCCCTGCGCAGCGGAACGCCCAAGGAGCGGAGCTACGCCATCGAGACCGTAGAACAGTCCTGCGATCGATCGGTATTTAACCTGCTTTTACCTCTGATCGACGGCCGGTCTCTCGAAGCCCAGATCGAGCATGGCGCGCGTCACGGACTGCTCCCCCACCTGACCTCGGAACAGGTGCTCGAGCGAGCCGCCGAATCCCACTTCCCGCTGCAAGCCTCGGCGGTCGCCCAAGCCAACTATCATCGCTTCGGATCGTCGCGACCTGAGGTCCTTTTTGAAACCCTCCGGGCCACTCCGGATACCATGGTTCACCGCACCGTCATGGCGCTGCTGGCACCGCCTGCTGCCTCGCCTCCCGTCACCCCAGTCGATGTGACTCAAAGCATCATGAGCGCGGCCCCGCTAAAAGGAGCCCTCTTTATTCACCACGAGACCTTGCTTGAAAATGTCGAGGTGATCGAACCGGCGCACGATCAGGTATTATTCGATACAGGCACCCCGAGCGATGGATTGTGGCATATCATGTCGGGCCGCGTCCGCTTGAGCGATTCCGCTATCGCGGCTGGTCCCAGCACCACCTTGGGCCAGGAGGAATTCCATACCGGCTGCCCTTATCGTCGCCGAGCCACCGCCTTGGCCGGGTCGCGGATCGTGCACCTGACAAAATCCGCCTTGGAACACACCGTGCGCATTCACCCCACCTTCGGCCTGGTCCTGTTGCGCCAAAAACTCCGCTCATGATTGGCTTGCCGGAAAAGCTCATGCTCCGTAATTGGTTACTGGTTACACTGCTCCCCACCATCGGCACGCTCGCGGTGATCTATAGTCTCGCGACCTACCGGGGTCTCAACGCCATCGTGATCGATGCGTTCGACCAGAAGCTCAAGGCGGTATGCACGGTCACGGCGGCTTTGATTGAGCCGGCCGATCACGCGGCCTTGATGGAGACGCCCGACTTCGTCGGCCTCTCTACCCGGCCCGATCAAGCGGGACTGTGGGCGCTGCGTCGCGATGGAGAAATCTCGCTCCTTAACCCGGCAACCGGTTTCGCCTCTCCCAGCCTCGGACGAGCGCCTAGCCCCTTCACGTTGCTCGCTGCCGATAGCCTGCCCGGCGCTACCCCCCTCAGTCTTTTGGTCATGGATCGGAGCACCGGTCAAATCGCGCGCTACCATCCTGACTCTGGCGCACTTGAGCTTATCCGCCAAATCTCCCCGCCGATCCAGACCATCGCCATCGATCCCGCCTCCGCCACCTTGTGGACCCTCGGCGATGAACTCCGGCGCATCGACCTCTCGACCGGCACCTCCGTCCGGCTCGGCCCCGCTCCCGCCGGCGTGAGCTCGCTGACTTATGATCCGCATCGCCGCACCCTCTGGGGTCTGGGCGACCAAGGCAGAGTCCTGCTCGCATTCGATCCCACCACCGGCCAACCCACCAATCGGATCGAGCTGCAATTCGATGCGGCGGACGAATCGGGTTTTGTCGATGCCGACCGCCCCGTGGTCCTCCGGGCCATCGGCTACGATCCCGCCAGCGGCTCCCTGTTTGCCACGGCCGGCTCCCTCCTCCGCATTGATCCCGCGACCGGACTCGTCTCGATCGGAGATCGCATTTCTGCCTTCGGTCGCGGCCAGGACCCGATCTACCGGCGCTATGTGAGCGCCCTGCGGTCCCTGCAAAATCTCGCGGACACCAGATACCTTTATACGCAACGGCTCGACGCCCCCTCCCTCATCTCCTACGGCCTCGATGCCAGCATCGGCGACGAGCATGCGCCATTGCTCTCGCTCGACACCATCCCCCCCGCCGCGATCGACGGTATCGCGGACCTGCAGGAGAATGGCACCCTCTACGTCAGTGACATCCAAGATTGGGACCAATGGGGACTAATCAAGAGCGCCTTCGTTCCGATTTTCGATCCGGTTTCCGGCGCGGTGATCGCGATGGCTGGGGCCGATATCGACATCACCGCGATCCGATTCGAAACGCACCGGGCACTGGTGGTTACCATTGGGGCGGGCATCGCTTTGTTGATCGCTGCCGGGGCCTACTCGCTCATCATCTCCCGCCAACTCACCGACCCACTCACTACGATTCGGGAGGGTGCTTTGCGCGCCGCCGCCGGTCACTACCGGCAAAAAATCTCCGTCGCGCGGCCGCGGGAATTGCGCGAACTCGCCCGCGGTTTTTCGGCCTCCACGGTTGCAATCGCCGAACTGATTCAGTCGTCCGCCACCCAGGCGAAACATCGCCGCCATACGCACGACCAAGCGGCCTTAAATACCCGTCTCGCGCGGCTAGTCGAATCCTCCCACCGGAATTCTGATCGGGCCTGGGGCGACTCCCGCCCGCCGGACGACCCGGCCTCGCCGCCACCCGCTTCCGGGCTCGTGCCCATCACCGACGGGCACCTCCTTTGGCTCGATCCCACCACCGCGGGGTCCAATCAAGTCCGCGCCGTCAATGCCTCCACGGCCCGCACGCTGGCCGATTATTACCCGTCCGATCGCGATGGCTTGACCCGCGCCCTCGCCGCCCTCGCCGCGCCTGCCACCGCTTGGTTTTTCCTGCCCGACCACGGTGCCCCGGTCCTACTGCAAGGTGCCGAGGGGACGGCACCGTGGTCTGAATTCAATTGGGACCACGATCGCGGCACGGTGCTAATCTGCCCACGCCCCGATCAGCCACTTTCGCCTAACATCCTTCAGGGGGCCACCGACGCCAGTGCCCTCTGCGACACGGTTCTCGCCCACCTTCCCGCCGGATATTTTGTCCTCGTCAATCGCACCTGATGGACCGCCCCGCCCCAGCTTCGGATCTTGATCCCCGCATCGCCGCCTTGCAGGCCGTGCGGCCGTTCGAGCGACTCACCCGCCAAGAACTCACGTTGGTGGCAGAAATCGTCGAGTCCCGCGCGTTCGATCCCGGCGAAATCGTGCACCAAGGCGAACGTCCCCTGCCCGCTCTCTACGTGACCATCGGCGGCTCCCTCGTGCGTCACGATAATGGGCGCGTCGCTGCAACGCTGAACGGCTTGACCGATTTGCTGACTTACGAGCCCAGCCCCGCGCTCCACGCCGGTGCCGCCGGCGCCCGACTGTTGGTTATCAGCCAAGGCTATTTCTTTACGCTCATGCAGGAATGTCCGGAGTTTCTATTGGGCCTGATCACCCTCCCCCCGCCGGAGGACGCGCAGCCATGACCACCCGCCGCCATATTGTTCTGCTGGTGCTGCCGGTTTTCACCCTGCTCGCGCTCATGGGCGGAGCACTCATGGCCTGGATGCAATTGACCGCCGTCCAACGCGATTTCCATACGGAGGTTCGCACGCTCGCCGTCGCCGTCCGCGTCGGAGCCGATGCCGATTCCTTGGCCGCGCTCGAGCCCGCGACCGAAATCGCGGAACCCTATCTCGCCATCGTGTTTCGCCGCATCCTCCACTGGGAACAGGTGCACCGTATTCAAGTTGTTTCGGATCTCCACGGCGTCGTGTTCGATAGCGCACCCGAGCCCCCCGCTTCCTTGCCCGAGCCCACCACGCCCACCCCGGATTTCGAAGGCATCGCCTGGCTGCCGCTCACCTCGGCGATAGATGGCCGGCCGATCCAACCCGTGAGCGTCAGCGCCACCGCTCCAGGTTGGCGAATCAACCTCGAAGTCGACGCCACCGCTTACGCCGCGCAGCACGCCGCCGTCTGGCGAGCGGTGGCCTGGTTTGCCGCCGCCTGTTTGGTGGTGGGCCTGGTGGCCTCGCTCCTTCTCGCCCATTTTGTCGCAGCGCAATTTCGTCGCCTGGCCGCCCACGCGGCTCAGATCAGCGAGGACAACTTCGACCCCACCGATAGCCACACCCGAATCCAAGAAATTGCGGACGTTAACGACACTCTGGCGGCCATGCACAGCGTGCTCCATGAAACCCTGGAACGCAGTCGACGCGCCCTAGAAATTTCCGCCCCGCCTCCGACCGACCGCCTCGCCACCCAAGTCTTTCGCCACGATGAACTCCCCTTCGAAACTTGGACGGAGGGCAACGTTCGCGGAGCCACCATCCGCGTGGGCCATCCGCTGGCCGTCGCGGGCCAAGCGCAGACCGGACCCGACCAGGGTTTCGCCTTCGTCGGGGTGATGCCCGATGACACTTTGCTAGCATCCGCGCGACGCGCCCGGGCCGCCCAAGAGGCGCTCACCCAAGCCTTCCGTCGCCACTCTCCGGATACCGCCGTGGCTGCAATCGCGCGCCTCTTCGCTTTACCGGAACTAGCGGTGATGCGTTGGCGGGAGGGGCATTGGCAACAGTCCCGCCACGGCACCCACCAGGCCG
>Ga0222675_1000600_pt1 | contig 13610 bp, 13 predicted proteins | sample AntAcemetagen868_FD_179818 | JGI IMG/M metagenome (GOLD analysis project Ga0222675, IMG submission 179818) | Saline water microbial communities from Ace Lake, Antarctica - #868 | ecosystem: Environmental > Aquatic > Non-marine Saline and Alkaline > Saline | place: Antarctica: Ace Lake...
TATGTTTTTTCTAATTGGCGGCTCTCATCCCACTACCCTAAAGAGGTTTGGGTCGGTACTCCGACCCAAACTTTCTACGAAAGTAGGGGTTTTCTCGCCGCCGATGGATAAATTTAAAAGTCACATAATATCACATGGCTCTGCGGGATAATCGCAGGCTGCTTGTTCAAAAATAGCGGGTTTGATATATAATTCGTTCATTTTTCTCTCGTGAGTAATCACTAAAAACTATTGTACTTAATTAGATGTTTCAATAACGAAAAGGTTCGGTGTTTTCGCAATTATTCGACTTGTTCTACCGTTTGTCGGGTCATCAGCCAATTTAAAATCCTGAATTTGTCTGAAGGAGGACAGTAAAATTCAATAGCAAAGACTTTTTTACCATCAATATTTTGCAAATTACTTTCCTGAAGTGTCATTTTATTTATATTTTTTTGTATATCTGCTATCGTAGATTCTGAAGAATAATCATTCAAGTGAATAACAACCCTTTGTCTAACACTGTATTTTTGATAATTCGACACTTTATTAGTATAATTTACAGCAATTATTATAGTCAATGCTAACAAAACTAACATAACTATAGGCACTGCTGTTTGATTTATCCATTTTAAATTCATTTACAAAATAACAATCCTGGTAGTCTGGAGCGGGCGACTAACCTTTTATTTTCATCTCTTGTTGAATTACTAGTAATATAACCAATTATTTTTCTAGTATCATCTCGAACAGTATTACCTTCTATATATACCATGATAGTCATTATATTATTTTTAGTATTTGTGCTAAAAATTTCTATTAGATAATTTTTAGTATAAAAAGAATCCATACCAAAAAGCAAATCTGTTCTTCCTATCACACAAATAGAATAATCTCCCGAAAATATTTCTAAATAATCTAAAAACTTAAGTTGATTGGAATTGTAGATTGACATCTAAATAAAATAGGTGATATTATGAATTTTGATTATTGGCTAAATGAAATGGCTTGGTTCAAAACAAATTCCTGTAATCAGGGAATTTGTCAAATAGATCTTAGAGTTGAAGATTGGAGCAAAGATCCTAATTTTGGGAAAAATATAAAAATTGATTTCTGGAAGCCTATTACTGGAAAATTAAATGATAAATGGTTTTTTACACAAGGATTAGGTAGTGATTTTCAAATAGTGAATAGAGATCCCTCCGAAGAAAATCCTGATATTCAAAAATTACCAAATGGTTGGGAAGAATACGCAGTATTTTATGGACCCAATGATGAAATGGTCAAACCTGGGAAATATATGCGAAAATATGAATAATTCACCACCATAATTCAAAAAATATTTATTAAATAAAAATATTGACTGGCAAGAGTTATGTCATGTTCAACTTTCCTAGCTTCAAGTTCACCTAAGAGCGAGCAGGAAGCCCCTACTTTCGTAGAAAGTTTGGGTCGGTATTCCGACTCAAACCTCTTTAGGGGAGGGGGAGGAATGCGAGCAATAGGACAAAATAAAAAATAATTTAATATTGAGTAAATTTCAATAACTCGTACTATATAATATAGTATGAAAACAATTGTAAAAATCAAATTACTGACAGATGAAATCGGCAAGAAAAGGCTGCTAGACACAATGGAAGCTTTTAACCAAGCTTGTGATTATATCGCAATTTCTTGTTTTGAGCAACAGTCTGCTAGTAAATTTAGAATTCAAAAACTTGTTTATCACGATGTAAGAGAGAAATTTGGACTATCTGCACAACTAACCATTCGTGCTATTGCTAAAACTTGTGACGCTTACAAACTAAACAAGAAAGTAAAATGCGAATTTAAAAAACATGGAAGTATTACTTACGATCCAAGAATTTTGACTTTCAAAGGATTGCATGATTTGAAATATCCTCAAGTTAGTCTTACGACACTTGATGGAAGACGAAGTTTTAACATTGAAATACGAGAATATTTTGCTGGAAGAGTTAGTCGTATACAAGGTCAAGTTGACTTAATTTATAAAAAAGGTGAGTTTTACTTATATGCTACCTGTGACATGCCAGAAGACACCCCGATTAGTCCTGATGATTGTTTGGGCGTTGATCTTGGAGTCAAAAATATTGCTGTAGACAATACAGGCAAGTCATTTTCTAATGATAAAGTTGAAGCATGTAGAGTTAAAACATTAAAGTTACGATCAAATTTGCAATCGGTTAAAACAAAGTCTAGCAAGAAAAAGTTAAAAGAAATAAGCGGTAAAGAATCAAGATTTAGAACTGATGTTAATCATTGTGTGAGTAAACATCTCGTTGAAAAAGCTAAAGACACCAATTGTTCTATTGTGTTAGAAGACTTAACCAATATAAACAAGAGGACAACGGTACGGAAAAAACAACGAGCCGAAAGATTGAGTTGGGCATTTTATCAGTTAAGGTCATTCATTATTTATAAAGCGAAACTGGCTGGTGTCCCTGTAATTTTAATTGATCCAAGAAATACAAGTAGGACTTGTAATTGTTGCGGTCATTGCGAAAAAGCAAATAGGAAAAATCAAGCTGAGTTTGTTTGTAAAAAGTGTGGACACAATGAAAATGCTGACTTAAACGCTGCAAAAAATATAAGAATTAAAGGGTTGCATCAATCAACCTATAGTCGTCCGCTAAGTGATCTGTTAAAGGTTGCTTAGAGTTGGAATGACAAACCCCGACCTCTTTAGGGTCGGGGTAGTTGACATCCTTGTACTAATTCTTTGAACAAAGAATCTTTTTCTTGTGTTCCGCCATAATGTTTATCTGAATTGGTTTCACCATCAGTTACAACAATAACAAGATAAGCTGTGTTTGGATCATTTGCGTCAGGCATTGATTGAAACTTATCAATAACATACCCAATTGCATCCTTGACAGAAGTGCCACCCATTGGTTGATAGGATTCAACTGTAGCCATTTCTATTTTATCAGATGGTTCACACCATAAGTGTTCATAAACTTCATTATTAAACGTGATGAGAGAAACATCTGTTTCTAAATCTTCGTTTGTACCTTCTTGCAGGAACATTTGAGCATGTTCATTGTAACAGTCTACAGCAGATTTCTTACAACTATTCATCGATCCTGATCTATCTAATATAATAACGCTGTGTGTTTTCTTTTTCATTTTAATTTCCAAATATAAAGGTTTAGGTCCAGTTGACAGGTCTTCCTTCATGAAAAGAAGTTAGTTGTGGACGAATTGTAATAGGTTTGTTTAAAGGAGTCATCAAGTTAGGCAGTTTGTCTTGTAATTTCTGTTCGTCAAACTTAGATCTAACATTCTGATAGTCGTTTCGATCAAAATATAACGCTTTTTCTGAAAAAAAAGCGAAACAAGATTTTTCTTTGATTTTCCAACTCAAAACACTAATATCTGTAAATAATTCGTAAAAATCGTATCACTAAGTATAAATATTGTTATGAAAAGTTTTATCGAATTCCTTGATTTACAAGAAGCTGATCCAGCTATGCCTAATCCAACTAGTTCTCCCCCACCAGGGGGTGGTCCTCCAATGGGCGGAATAGGTGGTCCTCCAATGGGAGGAATGGGTGGCATGGGTGGTCCTTCTATGGGCGGATTAGGCGGTCCTCCTATGGGTGGTATGGGTGGTATGGATGGACAACAATCACCATCTCAAACTCCAATCGAGTTAAAAAATACCGATGTATGGGAGATGTTAGATAAATTGTTAAACAAGTCTGGAAATGAAAAAGCTAAAAAGTTAAACTCTCAATCTTCCAACTCTGCTGAGAAACAAGAAATTCCATTACAAAATGACACACCAGAATTTCTTCAAAGCACTCCTGGATTCGATAGTTAATTAACTCTAACAATAAAGAATGTATGGCTAAGTTCCTTTTGGTCTCTGATGTTCATATACACCCCCACAAAAAGAATGAACAAAGGCTATATGATTGTTTAAATGCTTTAGAATGGGCGTTTGAGACAGCAATTGAAAACAATATTCAATCAATTTTATTTTGTGGAGATCTATTTCAAACTCGCCAAAAGATTGATGTTCTTTCATATCAAAAAACATTTGAATTATTCGAAAAATATGCATTATCTAATTTAACTGTTTATCTTTTGCTTGGTAATCACGATTTGTGGCATAAGGATAAATCTGACATATCCAGTGTTAATCCATTAAGGTCAATCCCTAATGTTACCATCATTGCAAAACCTAGTGTGTTAAAGATTGAAGGTGTTCCTGTAGCTTTTCTTCCTTATACAGAAAACCCAATTGTAGACGTAAAACTTATTGAAGATAAAGCTAAAATCTTATGTGGGCACGTTGCTATTGATGGGGCTCTTTTAAATCAAAAATACTCAACAAAAGCAGATGTATCTGTTGAATTTGATGGTGATATGCAAAAGGTTGGTGTTGACATATTTGATTCCTTTGATAGAGTATTCTTAGGGCACTATCATGCAGCACAGGTATTAAATGATAAAGTCGAATATGTTGGTTCACCTCTTCAATTGAATTTCGGAGAAGCTGAACAAGATAAACACATTATCATATATGATACAGATAATGATCAAAAAGAATATGTAAAGAATACATTCTCTCCAGAGCATATTATTATCAATGAAAAAAACATTGATACTGTAAAGGTCGACAATAACTTTCTGAGAGTCCAAGTTGAAACGATAGCTTCTAGTGATATTCAAAAACTATCTGAGAAATTAATATCAGAAAATGTAGGATCTTTAGACTTTGAAGAATTGCCTAGGAAAAACGAAGAACATGATTTAGAAGATGTAAAATCTATATTGGAAGATTCTGCTAATATGATTTCTAAGTATGTTGATATGGTAGAACATGATTTAGATAGAGATATTTTATTGAAGATTGGACAAAAAATTTGTGATTCGGCGGTTGATATATGATTAAAAACTTAGACTTCAAATACTTATCTGCACATAACTTTGTTTGTTTTGGACCAAAAGGTATCGAGATAGATTTAAAAAAATATGGTAATATAGTATTGATAAATGGCTCTAACCTAGATGCAGATCCCGATAGTTTTTTGTCATCAAACGGTAGTGGCAAATCTTCAGTATATGAAGTTATTGTGTATTGCTTGTATGGTAAAACCATTAAACACCCAACTAAATTGAAGCATGCGAATCTGATTAATAATCAGATGAAAAAGAAAATGCGAGTGGAAGTAAGATGGGGTGATTTTAGGGTAGTCAGGGAACGTAAACCAGATTCACTTAGAATATGGGAGAATAAAGACGGAGTATGGGATGACGAACATGAACTAACACTTAGCGGTATGCCTGCTACACAATCATTGATTGAAGACAAATTAGGATTAAATTACGATACTTTTGTCAATCTGTTTGTATTTAGCGATACCAATGTAGGGTCTTTCTTGGAAAGCAAAGCTGAGCTAAAAAGACAAATAATTGAAAATCTATTATCTTTAGAAACGTATAGAAAATATTCTGAAAAAGCTAAAGAATTAAAAAAAGAGTTGAAAACTAATATTAAATTATATGTAGACAAAGTCACTGAAGCTGAAAGAGAACTGGATTTATCTCATGAAAACCTTACTTCTATCGAAGAGCAGCAAAGTTCATGGGAGGAATCAAAGAAAAGAGAAATAGCTTCTTTAAAGGTTTCTTTAGAGAATACAATTAAAGAATTATCTAAAGAAGAAGATGGTAATGCTTTGATCGAATACGAAAAGGCTCAGAGCAAAATACAATTTGCTACTACAACTCTTGAAGATATTAGAAACAAAAGAAATGAAAAACAGAATTTAATCAAAGTAGCTAATACTAAAAAGAAAGAGATTGAGACTAAAATATTTGACTTAACATCTTCAAAAGAGAATCCAATCAAAAATGACATATTCAAACTGAAAGATAATATTAATTCTATTGTCAATAAGATTAAACAATTACAGAACGAAAAAGGATCTACGTGTGATTATTGTGTAGGTCAAATATCTGAAGATAATGTAGATAATTACAAGTCAGTCAAAAATAAAGAACTTTCTGAATGCGAAAATAATTTAATTATAAAAAACAAAGATCTAGAAAATGTGTTAGCAACTAAATCAAAGTTATCAGAGCAATTAAATTTTATCGAAAAAGCAATTGACGAAGGGACTGATAAGAGCGATTCCTTGTCTAACAAAATTATTAAAACTGAAGAAATCATAGAATCTCTCAGAAGAATCAAAAAACCAGAAAATAATAATATAAGACTTACTGAAATTAACAGTAAGAAATCTTCTTTGGAAAATAGAATTAAATCTGTTGAAGATGAATTGAACGGAACGTCACCTTTTGCTAAAATTGTACTTGAAGCGAAAAACAATTTGAAATCAAGACAAGACAACCTTAAAGCTGCTTCTTCACAATTGAAACAATATGATGACGATTTGGCTTATTACGAATTTTGGGTTACTGCGTTTGGAGACAATGGAATCCGTAAATGGGTAATAGAAGGCAGCATTCCAGCATTAAACAATAAAATGTTTTATTGGCTTCAGTTCTTATTTGATTCAAAGATTAAAATCGAGTTCAATGATAAGTTAGAAGAGATGATTAATAGGAATCCAAAAGATGGTGATCCTTTTGTTTATTCTGCCTTATCTGGTGGTGAAAAGAGAAAGCTTAACTTGGCTTTGAGTCAATCTTTTGCTCATATAAGAATGTTAAGTTCTGGTGTGAGTCCTAGTTTAACTTTTTTAGATGAAGTCACTTCTAATATTGATAGACGGGGGGTTGTCGGAATTTATAAAATGATATTAGAATTATCTAAGAATAAACAGGTTTTTGTAACGACACATGATCGAGATTTATTAGAAATGCTCGAAGGGTGTGAAGTTATTAATATCACAAAAAAGAATGGAATAAGTGGGATAGTGGATTAATATTTTACTGTAATTAAATATTTTATATTTTTTTAGAATTTATAAAAAATTAAACTTAGATACTGGTCCCTATAAACTAAAGAGGAATGCTGATGGGAATTTTTGATAAGAGAGTCGCTTTCAAGCCTTTTGAATACCCCGAGATACTAGTCTTCAAAGATGCGATAAGACATAGTTACTGGCTTCATTCCGAATGGAATTTCACCAGTGACGTTCATGATTTCCATGCGTTAGAAGAAAAAGAAAAGAATATAATAAAGAATGCTATGTTGGCTATTAGTCAAATAGAGGTTTCTGTCAAAAAGTTCTGGTCTGATTTAGGTGACCGATTTCCTAAATCAGAATTTGATCAAGTAGGAATAACTTTCGGAGAATCAGAGATTCGTCACAGTGATGCTTATTCTCATTTACTAGAAATTCTAGGAATGAATGATGATTTCGAAGAATTATTGAAAAATCCACAAATATTAGGACGAGTTAATTACTTGACTAAATATATTAAAAATTCAAAAGATCAAGATAATAACAAGTTTGCCTTCACTTTAACATTATTTTCTATATTTGTTGAGAATGTTAGCTTGTTCAGCCAATTTCTTATTATAAAATCTTTCAATAAATATAAAAACATCTTGAAAGATATAGACAATGTCGTTCAAGCTACACAATTAGAAGAAAGTCTTCATGCTAAATTTGGAGCAATGTTGGTTGGTTTGATTAAAGAGGAACATCCAGAATGGTTTGATGAGCAATTCTATAAAGATTTAGAGGTCGCTTGTCAGAAATCTTTCGAAGCAGAAAAAAACATTATTGATTGGATATTTGAAAAAGGGGATCTTGATTTCATTAGTAAAGAAATAGTGATAGAATTTGTCAAGGATCGGTTTAATCAGTCATTGATAATTATCGACGCAAAGCCTATATTTGAAGTAAATGAAAATTTAGTTAATAAAGTAAGATGGTTTGAAGAAGAAATCAAATCAGATGTAAATGTAGATTTCTTTCATAAAAAATCAACCAATTACACAAAGAAAATACAAGCAATTACAGAAGATAGTTTATTTTAAAATAGGTGAATTAATTGAATAGTGAATATAGATGGTTAAATGAGAGTTCAGAAGTGTTCCTCCAAAGGGGGTACTTGCTAGAAGGGCAAACAGTTGATGAAAGAGTACATATTATTGCGGATACTGCTGAAAAGATATTAGGGATAGATAGATATGCGGAGAAGTTTGTTTCTTACTTCAAAAAGGGTTGGTTTTCACTCAGTACGCCTATTTGGACTAACTTTGGTAATGATAGAGGTTTAGGTATAAGTTGTGTGGTTGGAGACACATGGATAAATACGGAAAGTGGTGGAGGTAAACAAGCTAGAAATATTGAGTTAGGAGATAAAGTTTTAACACATAAAGGAAGATACAGACCTGTAACTGATATAATCAAAACAGAGAAAAGGGATGATATTTATAAGCTTAAAATAACCAATCGAATGACTCCGCTTTATTTAACCGGGGATCATTTGGTTTTAACTAATCTTGGTTGGGTAAGAACTGATGAACTTGATATCTCGATACACATGGTTGCGATCAATCGAGAAATAGAATTACCTAAGAATTCAGATTATTCTATCGAGATGATAGATTTCGCTCCTGAAGATTTCATTGTGCATGAAGGTCTTATAAAGAAGAGAGGATCGATCAATGTCAAACCAAGCAAACAGGTTGAATTCATCGAGAATACCACTCAGGTTACATCTACAGTATCACTAAATGAGGATTTAGCTTGGGCTTTAGGGTTATGGTTTGCTAAAGGTAGTCTTACGAGAGATCCTTCAGGTAAACCAAACGGTATTCGAATTACAGTAAATGATGACGATGAAATCGACAAAGCTGAACTTTGGCTTAATATTATTAAAAAGAGCTTTAATATAAACGGAATGAGTTGTAATTCGTCACGAAAAGAAAATGGTGATAGTTGGTACACTATTAATGCTAATTCGATTATAGTTGGTAACTATTTTTCTTCATTTGGAGATAATTGTAAGTCGAAATTAATCCCAGATTTTATTATTCAAAGTGAAGACAAGATTCTAGAAGAATTTCTTAGAGGATTACTTGGAGGAGATGGCACTCCTTACGAAAACGGGAATAATAAAATCACTTTAGCAAATCCTAAAATGATACTCCAGGTATACCAGATTGGTTTAAAATTAGGATATAACATGTCTCTTCAAATGCAAGAAAAAGCAGGTAAACTTGCATCGACATCACATGTTTATACTGTTCTTTTTAGACCTTACAAAAATGGTAGAGGAAGATTTTCTACTAATTCGGCAATAGCATTTAGTGATGGCTTAAGCTATGCCCCTATCAGAGATATCTTGAAGACCGATAAAGTAGAAACAGTTTATGACTTTACTGTAGAAGAAGATCATAGTTTCAGTGCCGCTGGTGTTATTTTGCACAATTGCTTTGGTAGTCATATAAACGACGATATGGGGTCTATCTTACGAACCCACGCTGAAGTGGGTATGATGAGTAAATATGGTGGTGGTACATCAGGTTATTTTGGCGATTTAAGAGGTAGGGGAGAACCTATTAGAAATAATGGTGATAGTTTTGGTTCTGTTCACTTCATGCAGTTATTCGACAAGTTAACAGATATTGTCAGTCAAGGAAAAAGTCGTCGAGGTAACTTCGCTGCCTATCTACCAGTAGATCACAAAGATATTTATGAATTTCTTAAAATCAGAAGCGAAGGTAATCCTATTCAAGAAATGTACACTGGTGTATGTGTTACTGATGAGTGGATGCAATCTATGATTGATGGAGATACAACAAAAAGAAAAGTTTGGGCAAAAGTGTTAGAGACCCGAGCAGCTACAGGTTTTCCTTATATATTCTGGACAGATAATGTTAATAACAATACAGTCGATGTATATAAAGATAAAAATTTAAAAATCAATCATAGTAATTTGTGTTCCGAGATCAATTTACCGAATAATGAAGAAGAATCTTTTGTTTGTGATTTAAGTAGCATGAATATTTTACATTATGATGAATGGAAAGATACTGATGCTATTGAGGTTTTGACATTCTTGTTAGATGCAGTAATGACAGAATTTATCGATAAAACAGAAGATATACCTTTTATGGAAAGGTCAAGAAGATTCGCACAAAGACATAGAGCATTAGGGATAGGTTGGTTAGGTTGGCATAGCTATCTACAAAGTAAAATGATTCCTTTCGAAAGTATGCAAGCCAAAACAGAAAATGTTAAAGTTGCGAAAACGATAAAAGAACAAGCTTGGGCAGCTTCGAAGAAGTTAGCAGGATTATTTGGTGAACCAGAATTATTAAAAGGTTATAATCGTCGTAATACTACATTAACTGCCATTGCACCTACTAAATCTTCTGCTTTTATTCTAGGGCAGGTATCGGAAGGTATTGAGCCTGCAAGATCTAATTACTATATTAAGGATTTGCAGAAAATTAAAGTTACTATCAAAAATGAATTTCTAGATAATGTATTAGATCATTACGGAAAGAATACTAAAGAAGTTTGGAATTCTATTCTAGAAAATAGTGGTAGTGTTCAGCATTTAGATTTCTTGTCCGATTTAGAGAAAGATGTTTTCAAGACATTTATAGAAATTTCTCCTAAAGAAATTGTGATACAAACTGCTCAAAGACAGAAGTATATTGATCAATCACAATCAGTGAATTTAATTATTGATCCTAAAGTTCCTGCTAAAGAAGTAAATGCTTTGTTGATAGACGCCTGGAAAATGGGTGTAAAAACTCTTTATTATCAAATAAGTATGAACGCTTCTCAACAACTTTCTAGATCGATTAATACCTGTGAATCGTGCGGTGCCTAAAGAAAGTTTAAATTATGGGATATGACGCTTCTATATCTTTACCTTTTGGTCCAAAGGAAGTAAAAGCACATTGTTACAAACTACCAAGAATTGAAGTTAACAATGGACTCTTTATGTGGAGAACCGAATTTAGTTTTCAAGTTAAGAGCACCTATGAAATTGAATCTTATGTAGTTTCTACAATGACTGCAACGACTTATCCTTCTATAATTAAATTTAATTTATTAGTTAAATCAGAAAAAGGTGATTTTTTGCTTAAACAGGCAATTTTAAGTAGTGCTTATTATCATAATGGTTCTGAAATAGAATTAACTTTTTCTTATTCTGAAATAGAAGATTTAACTGATATGATAGATTTGAAGGTTATAATAAATTATGATATTTAAAATTAAAACGTACAATTACAACAGGTTGATTTAGTATGACGAAGTATATATTTGTGTCAGGAGGTGTCATGTCGGGCGTCGGTAAGGGCGTCACATCTGCCTCTATAGGGCTGTTAATGAAATGTAGAGGTCTAAAGACAACTTATATGAAGTTAGATCCATATCTCAATGTTAATTCTGGCCTTCTTGCACCTCGTGAGCATGGGGAATGTTTCCTGTGTGATGATGGAACTGAAACTGATTTAGATCTTGGTCATGCAGAAAGATTGATGGGTATATCTACTGGATCAGATAATATCTGTACTAGTGGAACTCTTTACAAAGAGTTAATTATAGAGCAAGAACGTGGTGATTATCTAGGTGAAACTATTCAGTTTGGTCATGTCGCTAATAATATCATCAAAAAGATGAAAAAAGTTGGGGAAGGACATGATGTAGTTATTTGCGAAATAGGAGGTACGATATCTGATATTGAAAGCGGTGCATTCTATAAAGCAATGGTTCAGATGAAGATGATGCATCCTAATGATGTCATTACTTTAATGGTTGCTCCTATTTTATGGGTTCCAACCATTAAAGAATGGAAAACTAAACCTTTACAAAGATCTGTCTCGGATCTTATGTCATATGGAATCCAACCAGATATCCTTGTTTGTAGAGTTGAAAGAGAAATTGATCCTAAAATATTAGACAAGATATCTGATAATACTTATATCCCTAGAGATAGGATATTTGATGCTCCTGATGCTGAGAATATCTACAAAGTTCCTATAGAATTTTATAATAGACAGCTTGATGACTTAGTATGTGACTTGTTAAGATTGAAGAGATCTGGATGTAGAATTAAAAAATATAAAGATTTGATAGAATCTCACAAGATAGATGAAATAGATCATATTAATATAGGGGTTTTTGGAAAGTACACTAATTGTGATGAAGCTTATATTTCTATCAAAGAAGCTTTATTTCATGCTGGAGTACATAATAATGTTAAGGTCAATATCAAATGGATCAGTTCTCAGGACCTAGAAAATTACAAAGGGATGCGTGGGGTTAAGAATTATTTTGATGACTTAAGTGGGATGATAGTTCCTGGAGGATTTGATAATCGTGGGGTTGAAGGTAAAATAAAAGCGATCAGATATGCTAGAGAGAACAGGGTGCCTTTCTTGGGTATTTGTTTGGGTTTGCAATCATCTGTAATTGAATTTTCTAGGAATGTATGTAAATTAGAAGATTCTGATAGTAAAGAATGGTCCCCTGAATGTAAGAATCCTGTAGTCACTTACCTAGATGGTCAGCAAAATATAGTTGAGAAATCAGGCACAATGAGATTGGGTTCTTATGACTGTATTCTAGATACAGAAAGTATTTCTTATTCTTTATATAAGAAAAAGAATATAAGGGAGAGACATCGTCATAGATTGGAGGTGAATTCTGAATACTTGGAAGAATTCGAAAAACATGGATTTAAGGTTGTTGGTAGGAATCCTGAAACTAATTTGGTAGAGATTATGGAATTAGATCAGGATATTCATCCTTTCTTTGTAGGTATACAAGCACATCCAGAGTTCAAATCAAAATTATTAGATCCTGCTTCCTTATTTAATGGTTTAATACAAGCTTCTATTAAATATTACAAAGATTCCAACACAAAATCAGAAACTATTTCATAGATAATATTATGGATTTTAAAAAATATCTCTTATCAGAGAACAAAAATTATTTAGCTGAGAAAATTTCTGATATTCTTACAGCACTTCAGGAATTAGACCAACATGCTGGTAGTATGGGTTCTAGGCATTTGACTAATAATTCAGAAAAAATTGTTAGTCAAATAAGAAGAATACTTCATACTAAGTGGGGTAGAAGTGAACAAGATTCTTTAAAACGACTTCAAAAGTGTGGAGTAGCTATCATGAAGTCGATTGAAGAAAAAGAAGATATTATTCCTGTGATTCGATCTTGTGTACATGAATTAGAGAGTATGCTTTCTGACATAGGTGCTCCTATAAACAAACTCCCTGAGAATGTAAATAAAACCTCTGTAAAATCTTTTATGTTTAATGAAAATTCATCAGAGGAAGGTCCTACAGAAGATGTAGTTGAATTACCTGCTATCACCTTAAGTAAATTTTCATGTAATTAACAGTTAATATAATATTAAAAATATTTATTTTTAAATAGTTATATTGATTCAAATATGATGTAATATTATTTTGCAAAATTTAATTTATGGTTAGAGTCAAGAACCACTCCTGTTGTTTACCATGTTACATATTATAGAAATCTGGACTCAATAGCAGATTCTGGATTGGATCATAGTTCCATATTTTATGGAAAAATATGATTATTGGGTAGCAGGGACTATACGCTCCTGCCCACGGAAATTAATTCCAACTTCATCCCAATAGAAACCAGTTCTATTCTTATGAAGTAGACGCTCCT
>Ga0222675_1000602_pt1 | contig 13564 bp, 9 predicted proteins | sample AntAcemetagen868_FD_179818 | JGI IMG/M metagenome (GOLD analysis project Ga0222675, IMG submission 179818) | Saline water microbial communities from Ace Lake, Antarctica - #868 | ecosystem: Environmental > Aquatic > Non-marine Saline and Alkaline > Saline | place: Antarctica: Ace Lake | collected...
GAGGCCGCGTTGACTCGAATCGAATGACAACCGAGTGACTTGGCGGATTCCACCCAGGCATAGTGCCCTTGGATAGCATTGTTTCGTCGTTTCTTATCGGGATCTCCGAGGCTCCCCACTTTGTCACACATGATGAGCAGGTTGGCTACCCCGAGATCATCGGTTGCCCGTTTGATCTCGGCGAAGGCATCCTTGCTCTTGGGTTGAGCGCCCAACCGGGGATGATCGACGTAGAGAAATTGGCCTGACCATTCCACCGCATCCAGGCCGAAGTCCTCCCGAGCAATGCGCGCGAAATCAATGTTGTCCAACTCACCCGCCCGCAGGGCGCGGTGGAGCGACCATTGCGCCAACGATATTTTGAACCGAGCCTGCGTAGCAGCCTGACTCTCAAGGTAATCCTTTTTCTGGCACGCGGCTAAGGCACAACTGCCAAGCAGAACGGCGGAGGATTTTAGGAATACCCTACGGTTGGTTGATGCACTCATTGTATTGATTATTTTTGACGATCGCTCCGTCCACGGCCGAATGATTCATCAGTGATATCAGCGGCTCGCACTCGGGGTATACTGGGTTGGAGTCACTGCGCTAGGGGGGAGTTCGGTTTGATTCGCTTAGGCATGCTGGGGTGTGGCGCCGTGGGCAGGGCCTTCGATAGGCGCTCGATGATGGCGGCACTGCCGGGACGGTTGGAGATATTGTGAAGTTCGCGCGGATCGTTAACGTGGTCGAACAATGCCTCTGCGTTGTATGTTTTGAAATAGCGATAGCGTCCATCGCGCACGGCGTGATAATTCTCGTTCTTCGAGGTGACGATGGCTCGATTGAGATCCGTCTCTGCCTCGATAATCGGGAGCAGATTCTGGCCATCGTTGTTTTTGTTCTCTGGTAGATCCGCTAGAGCAAGCAGCGTGGGATAGACATCCATCAAGCTGACCGCGGTATCGACTTCTTGCTGTTTCGCGCCTGGCTTTAAGATGAGTAAGGGAACCCGCGTGGATTCTTCCCAGAGCGTAAACTTTGAAAAATGCTCCTTCTCGCCTAAGTGCCAACCGTGGTCCGACCAGATCACCACAATCGTGTTATCCGCAATCGGCGAAGCCTTTAAGCCTTCCAAGAGTCGCCCCAGCTCAAAATCCGCATAGGTGACACACGCCGCATAGCCGCGACTAGGGCCCGGTTTGCCGGTAAATTCCTTAAACCGTTTGGGTGGTAGAAGAGATTCCGGAATGTTTTTCTCCCACCCTTTCGGATTGGTAGGAGGCGTGATTTCAACCTCCTCATACTGATCGTAGAACGCGTCTGGAACAAACCAAGGCATATGCGGGCGATAAATCCCGACGGCCAGAAAGAGCGGTTCATCGCGAGAAGTCTCAAGCTGCTCGATCGCCCAGTTCACCACTTTGTGGTCCCCCATTTCCTCAAGCGGCTTACCGGTGCCGCCCCAATCGAACTTCCCCTCGCCACGGTCCGGCAGAACATCCGGCATGCTCGCTACGGGCAATTGGGCATTAAAAGACGGAAAGAAATCATCCCACCCTCGAGGCGAGAAAAGCCCTTTCCGCTCGGATGCGCTTCCCTGATTCGCGTGATAGATCTTCCCACCTCCCAGCGTAGCGTAGCCATGCTTTTTGAAATATTCCGGGAGCAGGAGAATATCATCGAATCGTGCATTCGCCAACCAGTCATGACCGTTGCCATAAACGCCGGTCGACGCGGGATGGAGCCCCGACATGATAGAGGCACGGGACGAGTTACACACCGGGGCATTGCAGTGCGCATTTCTAAACAATATCCCTTCTGCTGCCAGCGAGTCGAAGTGGGGCGTATCCACATCAAACGGCTCGCCGTCCAGCTGAGTGGGTCCCCAGTCGTTGAAGTCATCAATCGACACAAACAGGATATTGGGCCGACTTGCACCGAGGCAAAAGGCCAAGGGCGAAAGGAGAATGAATAGAACGAGAGTGCCGTATCGGTTCATGGAAATTGGTTTTGGTTACACCGATTTATTTTCGATAAACCAGAACGCGATCAGGTGATAGATCATCATCTGCATATCTTCTACGCGGCCATAGTGCTCATCGGGCAACACGATAGGCAGAGTGGCCAAGTCGGACATTCGGCCGCGGCGGGAGCTGGTAATGGAAACAGTGGTCAGTTCCTGTGCATTGGCCCACTCGAACGCTTTCACCAAGTTCGGCGAATTTCCGCTGACACTGCCGCTCAGCACGACATCCCCGGGACAGGCATAGTTCTCCAGCTGGCGCACAAATACATCCTCGTAGGCGTAGTCGTTGCCGAGGGCAGTTAACCACGCGGCGTTGTCGTTCAGCGTAATGACCCGGAAACGTTTCTTCAGCATATCCGAGGCGCCTTTGCCCAAATCGCAGGCCAAGTGCGAAGCGCTGGCCGCATTGCCGCCATTGCCAAAGAGAAAAATCTGACTGTCACGGGTATGAGCCTTTTCGAAGATATCGATGAGCGCGGTGATTTTGTCAGTCGGCAGTGACCTGATAAGTTTCACTTCCGCATCGAGGTATTGGTTTATCCAAGTTTCGCTAGTCATAATAGATTTTGGAGAGGTTTCGTTTTAATTTCTGTCCTGACGTGATCGCCTGATCGGGTGGTGAATTACCCAGCATTTCTGCTCCGAATCCTCACTTGTCCTTGGCGGGATAGTCGGGGTTGCGGCTTGGGAAATTAGCACTCATTTCCCATAAGCTGGAGGTAAGTTCCGAACTCATATTCTGCACAATTTTTCCGCGATGGGCGGAGAGATCGTGTGACTCAGTGGGATCTTTCGCCAGGTCGTATAATTCAAACCGCAGCCCTTCCGGGGTGTAATACTGCAGGAGTTTCAGGTCCCCTTTGCGGAGCGCAGAAACCGGAGTCGTTCCGCGGTAGTAGTGCGGGTAGTGGAAAATCAATGACCGTGGCTTTCCTTGATTAAACTCCTCTTGATAGAGCAGTGGTTTCAGCGACGTGCCATCGGATACTGATTGATCCGGATGATCCAGCTCCGTCAAATCCAGCAGCGTGCTCAGGAGGTCGGTTGTCGTAACGGGAGTGTCCACCTTGAGCGGCCTATTTATGCCGGGAATCTGCATGAACCAAGGAATGCGAACCCCGCCTTCGTAGAGCGTTCCCTTACCCGAGCGGAGCGGGGTGTTGTCGGTGACAGTTTCTCCCTCCCACTCCCCGGTCACACCTCCATTGTCTGAAACAAAAACGACGATGGTATTTTGGTCTTTCCCGGATTTTTTGAGCCAAGCGAGAATTCGTCCCACGCCATCATCCAGCGATTTGACCATGGCGGCGTAGCCAGGGTTGCGGTGCCTGTTGTCAGGGCCAATGCGAGCGGCGAAATCGTCGACGTAGGCGGGTTTTCCGTCGATCGGAACGTGAGGAACGAAGAAGCAAAGATTGAGGAAAAAGGGCGTATCGCCGGCATTTTCCATCAGGTTGATCGCCTCGGTAGTAAGCCGGTCGGGCAGGTATTCCCCCTCCTTCCATCCATGCAAACCCGGAACATAGCGCGGCTCTCGATAAACCGTCCCGCGATAGGGGGCGAAAAACGTGGAAGGCGCTCCCCAGTGGTGCCCGCCGATATTGACGTCGAAGCCCTGGACTTCCGGGTAGAAACTCGCTTCTCCCAGATGCCATTTACCGATGTGAAAGGTGTGGTAGCCGGCTTCTTTGAAGCGTTCTGCCAAAGTGATTTCCTCCAACGGAAGATTGCCTACACTGTCGGCAGGAATCATGGGCCTATCAAGCTTGGGTCCCCGCAGGGCATGCTCACTCCAGATGGTCATGCGAAGACGGGCGGGGTTCTTGCCGGTCATGATGGAGGCTCGGGTCGGGGTGCAGATCGGGGCGGCAGCATAGGCGCTGGTAAACTCGATTCCCGACGCGGCGAAACCATCCAAGTGGGGCGTTTCGTGCAAATCGGAACCATGGGTATTCAAATCATGGGCACCCAAGTCATCTGCCACAATGAGCACGACGTTGAGCGGGTCGGCTCCGTGGACCGGCGTGAGGCTGCCAAGGAGCAGAGCACATAAGAAACTCAGGGATGAGGGGAGGGGCTTTATCTTCATGGGGTTTTTATGGGAAAACAGTTATCTGGAGAAATAATCAGCGGCGCGGCAGTCGGATGCCAGCTAGGGGAATGGGTTAAGAATCAGTTCGTTGGCAATGGGTCCGATACCCCGGAGCTGGTTCCGGCTAGGATCGATGTAGGAGCGTGCTTGCACGCGATGAACGCGGGGAGAGGCGCTGTATTTCGCTGTGAAAACGGGCAGGCAGAAGGAGAGCTGTGGGGCAACGGGATCGCCTGCAAGCAGGCTCCTACACCTGGGATATGAAACTGTCGGCTGGAGGTGGGAGCGGAGATGACATGGGAGTGGGGACTGTTTTTGTTTCGTAGTGGGTCCGATACCCCGGAGCTTGCTCCGGCTAGGATCGATGTAGGAGCATGCTTGCACGCGATGAACGCGGAAGGAAGAGGGCATGGGCCGGTAGAGGAGGCTCGGAGGGGCAGTGGGATCGCCTGCAAGCAGGCTCCTACACTCCTTGGATATGAAATTCTCAGCATAGTCCGGTTCGCGGTGGTTTGATCAAATGCCTTGGAGCTTGCTCCGGGGATGTTCATTGGCTCGGTTCAAATCTTTCGCAGCATGACCGATTTAATATCAGCCATTTCTTTGCCTGGTTTACTCTTCACCCGTAGTTGCAGCAGGTGCTGCCCTTTCTCCAGGGCAAGTGTCCCTGCTTCCCACTCCTTCCATTCCCGGGACAAATACCATCCTGGTTCCTTGGGGCCTTGCTCTGCGGCGGGATAAGGCGCGGATACCCACGGTTCTTCGATTTCGATATCGAGGCTGTTTTCACCCGCAACCAACTCAAACACGGATCCGACCGAATTCGCATCACAGGCATATTGAATGGATACCTCATAGGTTCCTGCTTCAACCACATCAATGGGACATTCGGCGTAGGCCGATTCGTCCGTCCAATCCTGAATCCACTGATTTGACCACCCGCGGGGCAAACAATAATCGATCCCTTCTCCGGTATCTGGCACCACTTGCCACTCATGCGCATTCAGGGTGACGAGCGGCCATTCACGGTAGCCGACTTCAATCGGTAGACGCTGCGGTGACTGGATAATCGCATCGGCCTCCCATTTTAGATAGTCTGCCAGCATCGCGTTGTGGATCTCCGGCTTCTCCTCGATCAGATTGTTCTTCTGCCCAGGATCTTCGAACATATCATGTAAAGTCGTGGCGGTGGCGCGGTATTGATCCGAGCGAACGGCCCAACCATAAATGAGCCGCCACGTGTAGTGATTTCTCTCGGGTAAAGAGAAATCATTGGCCCCCAATAGCAGCGGCGAAATATCGACGCCATCGAGCGGCTTCGTCATGTCGCTACTCAACGAGATTCCGGCCAAACGAGAAAGCGTAGGAAGCAGATCAATGTGAGCTACATTCGGTTTCACGACGGTTCCGGGCTCAATCATTCCCGGCCAGCGAACGAAGAGGGGAACCCGAACGCCTCCTTCATGGAGGCTTCCTTTAGTGCCTAACATGCCATCATTAAAGCGATGTCCGTTTGGCCCGTTGTCGGACAAATAAAGCACGATCGTATTGTCGTCCACCTCCAGCTCTTTCAGCAGCTCCATCAGTCTGCCCACATTCGCATCGATGTTTTCACACAGCGCATACATCGCACGATCGAAATAACTCTCCACCTCGGTATTATGCACCCATCGCTTCCAGTCATCCGCTGGCACGCTCGCGGGAGTGTGGGGCGTATTGAAAGGCACATAGCAGAAGAAAGGCTGATTTTTCTCGGTGTTTTCGCGGATAAAATTCTCGGCGTGATCCGTGATGACATCCGCAATGAAGCCCTGGGTCGGATACTCCTCTCCGTTTCTCTCCAGCACGGGATCATAGTAGTCGTTCCAGTGTCCGGAGCAGAATCCGACAAATTCTTCGAACCCTTGCGCATTCGGATGGTGCGGCCACTGCGAGCCGTTGTGCCATTTCCCGAAACCTCCGGTCGCGTAGCCGGCCTCGTCCCTGAGCAATTCAGCGATGGTGACCTCATCACTCCGCATGTTTTCTTCGCCTCGAGTCACCCCAAAAACTCCGCTTCGGGAGGGCGCTCTTCCGGTCAGTAAAGCGGCCCGGGTTGGAGCACATGATGGCTCGACGAAAAATCGGTCGAATCGGGCGCCTTCGGCCGCCAACCGATCGATGTTCGGGGTCTGAATCCAGGGGTTCCCGTGGCTGCTCAAATCTCCATATCCCTGATCATCGCTCACGATCAGGACAATGTTGGGCGGACTTGCCCCATGCACCTGAGTCAGGACTCCGGCTAAGATTACCCCCAAGAAACTTATGGCGTGTCTGGGAAAGGCACCAGCCCACTGCAATGCTCTACGAGTGAGCGAGAAACAACGCTGGGCCGTCGTTACCCTCGGCGGCACGGGCCGCTGGCCCGCCTCCACCTCGGTTGCCTTGGCCGAGCATTCTTTCTCGCTCCCGCTGGCCCGATGATTTTCCCAGACAGGCCCTAATGCGGAAAAGAAGGATTTTATCTTCATGGATATTATCCGAAATTTCACAGTCGTTCGAAGATCAGTGCCTTGATATTGGGCATTTCCACTCCAGGCATCTTTACCGCTCTCAGTTCTAGGGAATGAGTTCCTTCAGCCAATACCAGTTCGCCCGCATCCAGATCTCGCCACTCTCGAGATAAATAGGCGCCTTGATTCTTAATCACCTGTTCCGCTGCGCCATGCGGCGCGCTCACCCAGGAATCCTGAATAGGAATGTCAAGCGACGCGCTTCCCGCGCTGAGGCGAAATACCGAGCCTACTGCATCCTCGGGGCAGGCATACCGAAGTCGAACCCGATACCGTCCACCCGCTAGCACCTTGATCGGACGGGCCGCGTAGGCTTCGGGGTCCGACCAACGCTCAATCCACTGATGGGCGAATCCCTTCTTCCCACTGTAATTAATCCCTTCGTCTATTCCCGGGAAGATATCCATTTCGTGCGCCTTCAATGTAACCGTAGGCCACTCCTCATAGCCGATCGGTAACGGCAAAAGCACGGGCGCCTCATCCGTCGCTTGCGCCTCCCAGTCCCGGTAAGTTTCGATGAGCTCGGCGTGGAATTCGGGCTGCGCTTTCGCCAGATTATGCTTCTGGCCAGGATCCTCCATCAGATCGTGCAACATCGTTTCGGTCGCCCGGTAACGACTTGTCCGGATCGACCAACTCTCCGGCTTGCGCCAAACAAACAAGTTCCGCTCCGGCATCTCGAAATCATCTTGTCCGTAGAGAAGCGGCGTCACGTCCATCCCGTCCAACGGCAGCGTCTTGCCTTCCAGGTTCTCTATCCCCGCGATCCGGGAAAGCGTCGGCAGCAAATCGATATGGGCCACATTCGGCTTTACCACCGTGCCTGCCTGGATTCGTTCCGGCCAACGGACGAAAAGCGGCACCCTCACGCCACCTTCGTGGACCGTGGCTTTCCGCCCCAGCATGCCGCCATTGAAGCGAGCGCCATTCGGGCCGTTGTCGGTCAGGAAGATGAATACCGTGTCGTCCAGAATCTCCAGCTCTTCCAGCTTCGCGAGCAAACGCCCCATATTGTCGTCCACATTTTCGACCAGAGCATACATCGCCCGGTTGAAGGGGTCTTCGACGTCCGTTCGACCTGCCCACTGCCTCCACGTGTCCACCGGCACACTCGCCGGTGTGTGCGGCGTGTTGTAAGGAACATAACAGAAGAATGGGCGCTCGTCCGCCTCGTGTTCGCGTTCGATAAACTCAATCGCGTAGTCGGTAATGATATCAGCGATAAATCCATGCGCCTGGAAAGAGGTGCCGTTGCGCTCCAGGATCGGATCGAAATAATCGTTCCAATGCCCGCCGCAGAATCCCACGAATTCGTCAAAGCCCTGGGCGTTGGGATGGTAAGGCCAGTTGCCACCGTTGTGCCACTTGCCAAAACATCCCGTGGCATATCCAGCCTCCCGCAAGAGCTCGGCGATGGTCACTTCCTCGCCCCGCATAAATTCATAGCCGCGCGTTACACCTGTCACTCCGGTGCGAGTCGGGTAGCGACCGGACAATAATGCGGCTCGCGTAGGAGCACACGACGGTTGCACGAAAAACCGATCGAACTGCGCTCCCTCATTCGCGATACGGTCCATGTTCGGGGTTTTGATCCAAGGGTTCCCGTGGAGTGATAAATCCCCATAACCCTGATCGTCCGTCATCACCATTACGATGTTGGGACCCGCGGCAAACACCCCTGCCGTCAGGAGCAAATAGCAAAGAAAGTATTTATATAGGGTGAAAGGCATTCGTCAGTTTTCAGTTAAATTGATTCAACATGCCGTTTAACTGGGCCTTCATCTCCTTGAGCCGGGTCTTCTGTTCCGGGTGATTGACTAGGTTCTTCAACTCGTTCGGATCGGCCTCCAGATCATACAACTCATCATAACCATAAGGATCGCCCTGGTTGTCGGCTATGAGGTAGTGAATATATTTCCATCGATCCGTGCGGACCGCCTTCCAGGTCGGGGTTTTGGTAGCGACTTTTTCGAGATAGTATTCGGCCAGAAACGCCTTCCGCCAGCTCGCGTTATTATCCTGGAACAGGGGAACGAAGGATTCGCCGTGCATGGGGATGACCGATTCCACTCCAGCGAGATCCAATAATGTGGGTGCCACATCGATGTTTAATATCAGTTCATCACGATTACTTCCCGGCGCGATCAGCTTGGGGTATCGAATGAAAAACGGAACCCTCAATGCTTCGTCATAGGGCATGCGCTTGCCGTTGAAACTTCCGTGTTCTCCCATGAAGAAGCCATTATCGCTGGTGTAGATGAAGATTGTATTATCAAGTTCGCCCGTGCGCTCAAGAGCGGCTAAAAGCTGCCCGACGCCTTCATCGACCGCGGCTAGACAGCGTAGTTGGTCACGCACGATAGACTGAGGGTCGCGTCCGCGTCCGCGTCTGGGTTCAGCGGGTTCCGGGCCGATGCCTTCCAGATTCGGGCGATCGAGCCTGGGGCGCTTTCGCGTCAATACCGGCTTGCCGGCCAGATCCGCCTCGTTGGGTGGTGGCACTTGAAATTCATAGTCGGAATAGAGCTCCTCGTGTCGCTTAGAGGGAAGAAAGGGATTATGAACGGCTTTGTGTCCTAGGTATAAACAAAACGGCTTGTCGTGAGGTTGATTAACAAACTCAACCGCGCGACGGTTTAGGTAGTCAGTCATGTTGCCGCGCAACTGTCGCCGGGTGCCGTTGTCGTTGATGACACCATCAATATAGATGCCCTGGCCTTTGAAGCTGATCCAATTGTCAAATCCCGGCCGTCGCGAGTCGTCTAGGCCCATGTGCCACTTGCCGATGTAGGCGGTCTCGTATCCCTGTTCACGAAGCTGTCGCGGAAAGGTCATCAGAGTGTGACTGACGACATCGATGCCCAGCTTGTCGTTGTTGAAGACCCGATGCGTGTGCGGATAGAGTCCAGTCAGAAAACTGGCCCGACTCGGCGAACACAACGGGGTTGCCACAAAGAAATTATCGAAGGATGCGCCATCTCGGGCGATGCGGTCGATGTGAGGCGTTTCCAATACCGGATGTCCGGTATAACTAAGCTGATCCCAACGTTGGTCGTCGGTAATAACGAACACGATATTGGGTCGGGAGTCGTCTGCAACGAGCAGGGCAGCACATCCCGCGAGGCCGATTAGGGGTAAAAGGCGGCGACACGTTGAGAACATGTGCTTGATCATATCACAGATTCCGGAAACCGTGCGACATTCTCTATGCTAAATGCGACAATTGTAAGACCCAACACGCTGCACCGTAAGCGTTCTGCAGGGGAACTGCGTAAACTCACGAGGGAACGAGATGCCTGGCTCGCGCAAATACCTTCGTGGGGGCTCTTTCACCGGATATTTGACGAAATTCCCGGCTACTACTTTTTCGCGAAAGATCGCCACGGTCGCACCATGGTCACGAGTAAATCCATCCTGGATCGCTACCAAATGAAGCACGAGGAGGAGATGCTCGGCTTTACTGATTACGACATAAATCCGCAATCCATGGCAGAAGGTTATGCCCAAGATGACGAACGTCTACTCAGGGGCAAAATGGATCGCATTCAGCATCTGGAACTTTGGTTTAACCGTCAGGGTATGCCCGATTGGTATATTGTTACCAAACTTCCGGTGATGGACCGAAAAATGCGTCCGATTGGCGTGATGGGGGTTCTCCGACCGGCCGCGGAGCACGAAGGGAAACTGCCGATTTTGGAAAGCGTTGCCCAGGCCGTCATGATTATGCGCAAGGATTTTCCCCGGAGTATTTCCATGTTGGATCTGGCCGACTCGTGCGGGCAATCACTGCGAAGCCTGCAGCGCCGGTTTAAGGAAGCGTTTGGGATCAGCCCACAGGAATTCCTCATCAAGACGCGGGTTTTAGAAGCGATGAAACTCCTACTCGAAACCAGTTTGACCGCCGCCCAAATAGCAGGTCGATGTGGTTTTGTGGATGCGAGTAATTTGTCCGATCATTTCAGGAAGAGGAGTGGGCTCACTCCCACTGAATACCGATCGAGGCGACTGCAACAGACGCAGTAGCCCTGCGGTGTTGATCGTCTTGGTGAACGAGTTATCCCGTTCTCGTCTCCAGCGGACTGCGGTGCCGGAGAATTTTCAAACAACGGTGGCAACCCATCACTCCGCGGGTGGGAAATCCCTTAAAAACGCTGATTTAATCAAGACGGCTGCTGCCGGGTAGGGTCGGATCGCCGGGCCGACCGGTTTCAATCTGGTGGGGTGGAACCTTTCCAACGCTCGGCGCGCCCGGCGGTCGCGCCCTACCTTGCCACCGTATCGGGTGGGACCTGATCGTTCCTCACCGCGTCCGGCTACAACTATGGTTACGTCACCGATGATAATCCCATGCATCCCCTGTATTCGGCGATTCGACTGAAAAATCCCTTAATCAGCATTCCCCTAAAGCTCATCCGGTTTGCTGCGCTGGAGCATACTGGGAACGGGGATTGACGGCAGGGCCTTTGACAGCCGTTTGATAATGGCGGTGCTACCGGGGTGGTCGGCGATGTTGTGGAATTCACGTGGATCGTTGAAATGATCAAACAAGGCCTCTGCCTTGTCGGACTTGAGATAGCGATAACGTCCATCGCGCACCGCATGGTAATGCTCATTGTCGGAGGTCAGGATAGCCCGGTTGAGATCTGTCTCTGCTTCGATAATCGGGAGAAGATTCTGACCGTCGTTGGCTGCGTTGGCGGGGAGTCCGGCCAGGGCGAGCAGCGTGGGGTAAACATCCAACAAGCTCACCGCCGTATCGACCTCTTGCTTTTTCGCTCCGGGCTTCAAGATGAGTAAAGGCACGCGGGTGGATTCCTCCCAGAGGGTGAATTTTGAAAAATGGTCCTTCTCGCCCAAGTGCCAGCCGTGGTCAGACCAGATTACGACAATCGTGTTTTCCGCCAGCGGTGAAGCGGCCAAGCCTCGCAGGAGCCGACCCAGCTCAAAATCAGCGTAGGTGACACAGGCCGCATAGCCACGACTGGGCCCTGGTTTGCCGACGTAGTCCTGATGTCGATCCCATCGATTGGCGAGTGACTCGGGGATGTTCTTCTGCCATCCGACTGGATTCGTTGCCGGGGTGATTTTGACGTCCTCATAGTGATCGTAAAATTCATCCGGAACAAACCACGGCATATGCGGGCGATAAATCCCGACGGCGAGAAAGAGCGGTTTATCCTGCGGAGTCTCGAGCTGATCAATGGCCCAATTTACGACCTTGTGGTCGCCCATATCCTCGAGCGGTTTACCGGTTCCTCCCCAATTGAAATTTCCTTCACCGCGGTTGGGCTTGATATCTGGCATACTCGGCACCGGCAATTGCTCCTCGAAGGACGGAAAAAAGTCTTCCCAGCCCCGGGGCGACATAAGTCCCTTGGGATTGAAATCATTCCCCTGATTGGCGTGATAGATTTTCCCTCCTCCCAGCGTCGTGTAGCCATGTTGTTGAAAATACTCCGGGAGCAGCAGGATGTCATCGAATCGTTCATTAGCCAGCCAGTCATGTCCGTTAGCGTAGACGCCGGTCGACGCGGGATGGAGCCCTGACATGATTGACGTGCGAGACGGATTGCATGACGGGGCATTGCAATGGGCGTTGGTGAACAGAATGCCCCGATTTGCCAGCGCGTCGAAGTTCGGGGTATCCACCTCGAACGGCGCACCATCCAACTGGGTGGGACCCCAGTCATTAAAATCATCAATGGCGACGAAGAGTATATTCGGCGCGTCTTAACCGGGTTCTCCGGCGGCCAGGTGAGATGGCCCGCCAACGCCCAAAACCAACAGAGAGCCGAGTGCTGAAAGGATGTGTTTTACCTTCATGATATTTTGAAATCAGCCGGGGGGAGAAATGTGATCTGCCGGAAAGGCGACCAACCTATTGATGAACCGTCGCTGATTGTAGCATAGATCTGAAGGAACAAGCGACAGTCTCTATGCCAAAAGCGACGATGGTCAAAAGAGAGTGAACTTATCGGCCAACCCATGCGCGCTGAATACCAGCGTCCAACCGGGATAGGAAAACGCATAGAGACAGTCCTTGGTTCGCGATGCTCAGGCCTGTCGGCTCCACCGCTTCGCGTTTGCCCAGCTCCGTCCCGCCGAGCGTGACTCAGTCGGCTGTGAGCTCTCCGGTGTGGTTGGATAGTTCGAAGAGAGTCACGTTTGGGGGCCCATCCTTCGCCGCGCGGGAGCGCGTTCGTCCCGCAAAGCGGGACGAATAAAGCTACGGATGGCGCAGCCAGATGCAGCTTTGCCATCCAAACGAAGGTAACCGAGGGGTGAGGACCCGCAGGGTTTGACGGAGTCCCGTGATAGCGGGACGGAAATGGGGCAACAGAAGGGTGATTCCGCGTAGGGCGTCAGTGCTTCGTGGAGTTCTGGTTATGGTAGTGATGGCTCTCGCATCTTGAGGATTCCGATATTGACGAATCTGCCGAACGATCGGTAGGTTTCTTGTTTTTGGTGATTATATCCCCGTATTCGGCCTCAAACAAACCTCAGCCAGACGCCAAGTGACTCGGCTGAAACTGACTTCTCTCCATTGTGATTCTAGTAAAAACGGGTAAACCCATAACGACTCGAAAAGGACAGGTGCGTAACGCGGAAGTCTTCCGCACGGCGGCTCGGCTGATGGTGCAGAAAGGCTATGGAGGGACTTCCATCAGCGACATTGCCAAGGCGGTCGGCATGACCAAAGCGGGGCTTTATCACCACATCACCAGCAAGCAGGATATGCTCTTTCAGATTCTGATCCACGCGATGGATGGAGTGGAGCGTGATGTCATTGAGCCGGTGAAACAGCTGGAGGACCCTGAGGAACGGCTGCGGGAAATCATCCGGCTGCATCTTCGCAGATTGTTTGAAAACGGACTGGAATTTGCGCTCCTTTTTCCCGAGCGGCGCCACCTT
>Ga0222675_1000640_pt1 | contig 13001 bp, 22 predicted proteins | sample AntAcemetagen868_FD_179818 | JGI IMG/M metagenome (GOLD analysis project Ga0222675, IMG submission 179818) | Saline water microbial communities from Ace Lake, Antarctica - #868 | ecosystem: Environmental > Aquatic > Non-marine Saline and Alkaline > Saline | place: Antarctica: Ace Lake...
CTCCTCCAAACCCTCCTCCAAACCCTCCTCCAAACCCTCCTCCAAACCCTCCACGAAGCCACAGGCACCAGTCATTGATTTGGCTAACCTGTCCGCTTCTCAACTCAAGGAATTGCGTGAGCAATTGAAGGAGAAATCCAAAGAATCCGTTTCGGTGCGCAAGGAGCGTTTCGAGATTATCGACACCATGCTTCAAGACAAGGATGAGGACGAAACATTCAGCCATACCACTCGTGATATTGCTGACGCTCTCAATAAGGCCAACCTTGCTGATACCAGCAAGGGTGAAGACTGGTACAAGGAGGAAATAAAGAAGATTCAGGCCAGGAAGCAGTTTCTGGAAAAGAAGACCGATGAGAAAGCTGAACTGGTTCACGAAAAGGGAACATTCGGCTATAAGCGCACCGCTACCGGTGGAGGAGGCAAGGGTCTCTCTGCCAGTAAGGTGAAACTTGAAACCATCGTGGCCTTCTTCGAGGCTGGCCGTGGCTCGGAACTCACCGGTGCTCAGGTTGCAATCATCACCGCAAAACTAGAAGACCTCTAGTTTCTATAACACACCCCGAGGAATTAGCACCTTGGGGTGTTTTTGAGACTTCTTAATTTATAAATCGTTTAAAACACCCATCATGCACACATATTCCATGCTTGTTACATTCAAGCACAAACAAGACGGCACACGAGAGCACATCGTAGTACTCAGTGTTTACGTAGACTCAGGTGAGAGCAGGTCTGCTGCTTTCGACTATCTGACCAACAGAGCAGACCACTATCTGAAAAACGGCCTATCACCCGCTTGGTTCCAATCTAGCGGATACCTCGTCGATGACACCCGTCACTTCTTTACTACCTCCTTATCCCTAAATCCCTAAATCCCTAAATCATGAAAAACACACGCACCCTCCCCTCCACCCCGCTCAGAAACGTTTCGGCTAATGGACTCCACTCGACAGTGGCGTCGATTGGTTACGCAGTGACCTTGCCCCGCCCGGCCGATGTGGTCATCGGGGATTGGTCCCCTGACTCGGAAGAAAAGGCCGAAAGGCTTGGGTTAAGCTGGGGGGTGGTTTGTCGCCTCCCCGGCGAATCCGGCTGCGACGAACTGTATGTCCGTGGACCCGCGGCCACGGGGTTCTTCCAGCGCCAATGAAGATTCACCCCTCCCTCGCTATCATGAAAAGCACACGCAAAAAGGGCCGTTTGGCCCAATTGAATAAAAGCAACCATCGCGCCACGAAAAATTCGTCGGAGCGGTATCAATATATGATCAACGCCGACGCCGATTCGAAAATTAGCAGAACTCAGTCTGGCGTCAACGCAACCATCGACGTGATAAGGAGGCAACAATGATATACACCCTAATTGTCACCTTTGCCAACAACAGCAACAAAAATAGCAGAACTCAGGTCACGGCCTACACAGTGCTGGAGGAGACTCCAGAATTGGCCTATGAGAATGTTACTATTCGTGCAGAAAAAGAGTGTAACCTCCTGACCGAGGCTTCTCAGAGTGTTAACATGGAAGAGTATTGGTACATTAGGGAGCAATACATTGCAGACAACGCACAGGTTATTCTCACTACCTGATCAGCACCGAGCCTATCTTCGGGTAGGCTCCATGCTGCTTAATTCTGAGCAGTTAACAAGACCAATAAAATGTACAATACAAAATATTCTGAATACCTCAGATCCCACGTAGAAATAATGGAAATACCCTTCTGCCTGCCAATGGAGTATAAGATTGACGATCAGAAACTTCACAGTGCTGGAGCCCATTACTCAGTTGAAAATATTCCAGGAGGTTACACCCTCGTGTGTATCAAACACAAGGCGTTAGGAATTGGTCTAGACCACCTCATTAGAAGAGACTCGCGAGTATTAGACATGGTTATGGATATGCTTGATTCTGGCACATGGGAGGATCGCCTCCTAACAGCGCAAAAACTGCAGGAAAAGAAGGATTCACAATGAGCCAAGCAACCCGAGTTATGTTGGACTTTATTGGAGAAGATGCCGATATGGTTCAGAAAGCCGCCGAATATATGGCGGATATTATCGCTGATGTCCTAGCCGATGAAGGCGTCAATACGGATGAAGATAACTATGCTTTTCGAGGTGTGCGCACTACCATCCCTTTGGTTGTACCAGACATCGAAGACCCTCTTGTCTCACTTTACCCTCAACCTGAAACACACAATGATAAAGATTAAAAGATTCAATGTCCAGTTACTCATACTGGACCCGTCGTCTAAGAAGAACAAGTCTATCCAACTGTTCAACATGGAGTATCAGAAGGGTGTCTTGCTTAGGACCGCCTACCGAGACGCCATCTTAAAATTGCACAAGGAGCAGATGTTCATGGATGAAGACAGCCTCTGCGTGGGTCTAGGTTACAGCCTGATCATTACACCGCTTGAGTTGTTAGACAGTGAGACCCTCAAGGAGCAATCCAAGAAGAAGGAAGCTGCAACCTACGGTAAAAGTAAGAAGCCTTCTAAGGCGGAGGTTGCGAAATTCAAGGCACGCTTAGAAGGTGATGCAGACATGGGGAAGGAGGATATGGGAGACGATGACGATGATGACGAAGTCTGAGTGCTTGTTACATCTATTTAAACTTACCACACACTTCAAGTTCACGGCACACCCCCAGATGGTGTGCCGTTTTGTGTTGGAAAGTTTAAAGGTAGATGAACGTATTGACGCATCTGTGTATGCCGAGGTAGATGAAGTTGTTAAAACTAACAGTCTGCTGGAGCACGACAAGATATGGTTTCATTACTTAGCTCAGATTGAAGCTCTGCGCAAGGCTAATGAACCGAAAGAGGCTCCTAAACAAACCAAGATTCACGTATCTATACGACCACGCCCGCGTCGATACTGAATAAACGTAAACACTATGTTCCTTCCAATTTGAGCTTGACGGAAGCTATATGCATTTGTTAAAATTCTTATAGTGATCACAGCTAAGAATCAACCCGTCCAAGCCTTTTCTATGAGGTGGTCTCAGGTGAATAGAGCCATATGGGTTCCTATAAAGGAGCCCACAGTGCGCTTGCCTGAGACTTCCTTTGTGAAGATATTTGAACTGGTCAAGCAACACGGTCCACTGAACAGATACGAACTAGCTCTCCTGTGCCGGTCTATCGAGACCGTTCAAGACATTCAACTACTTTTAACTAGAGCGAGAAGGCTACTGGAACAGCAAGGTTCCCTTGAGATCATTTTTGCTAAAGACTTTTGCATTAGATACCCACAAGTAGGTCCGGGAATCACTTTCCATCCAGCCGGTGGCTACACCGTCAAGGATGAATTCGGCAACAACAACGGAAATTGGAGAACCTCAGACGAGGCATTCATAGCACATGAAAAATATTATAGACATATTCCACTACCGCAGGAACAGGAAATCGATAAGGTGGATTTTCTGGACCAAGAACTTATTGATCATCCCTTTTATTCTAGCACAAAGGACGATCAATTGGAGGAACTACCTAATACCTTCTTTACTCCTCCTAAGCTTTGAACTGGCTCTTATAACTTTTATTATCAATGGCTTCTTCAACTAAACCTAAATGTGTCAAAACCAAAGGGCAATTACGGCGCATAGAGAGGGCAAAAAGTCATGAATTTAAAAAAGATAACCCAGATTACTGCACTTCATGTGGAGGGACCATGAGCTGGTGCGAAGGTTGCCGTATGTGGTCTGCCTATTGCTGCGAAACATACGGCACCTGTATGTGCTCTTAACTTTAAGGATCAGTAGCTCAGTGGTAGAGCGTTTCGTCGAAGGTTCGAGTCCTTCCTGATCCAACTTAATTCAAACAATGAATACCAACAACAAAACATCCAACCTTATCGCACAGCTTGTCAAGGAAACCAAAGGCTGTAAGCGTCATGCAAAGTTTCGCCCAATGCTTGCTGCTCTTTGTCGTAACATCAATGACCTGCATTATCCAGTTCTTGTCACCCCTAAAATTGATGGAATCCGATGCGTCACACTTGAGCGAGAAGTCATCATTCCTAATGATGATGGCGTTGATGTGCTTACACGCTCGTTGAAGAATGTGCCTAACAAGTTCATTAGGCAAACGCTCTCGTCCTATGGCCTGCCTAACCTTGATGGTGAGCTGGTAGTGGGTGAAAACTTCCAGATGTCAAGTTCGGGAATCATGTCAGAAAACGGCCAACCCAACTTTACTTACTGGATATTTGACCTTATTATGCCTCACCTAGAGTATATAGAACGGATGCACCAGATGATTGAGATGGGTATCCAGAACCTACCACACATTAAGATTTTAACACCTACCGTAATAGACAACCCCGCTCAACTTCTAGCCTATGAGCGGGCTATGCTGGAACTGAAGTTCGAAGGAGTCATGATCCGTAGCATGACCGGACCGTACAAGTTCGGCAGGTCTACAGAGAAGCAGGCTTGGTTACTCAAATTGAAAAGGTTTAAAGATGACGAAGCAATTATCATTGGATGCGAAGAGCTACATAGAAATCATAATGAGGGCACCATCAACCCTCTTGGTCTTTCAGAGCGATCAGACCATCAGGAAAACAAAGTCGCAGGAAATATCCTTGGAGCTTTTCGTGTGCGCAATCGTGATGGGGTCGAATTTAACGTCGGCACGGGTTTCAATGATCTTCAAAGAGCGGCATATTGGAGTGACCGTGGATCTATGTTGGGACGTTGGGTTAAATACAAGTTCCAGAATTTTGGAATTAAAACAGCACCTCGTCACCCAGTTTTTATCGGCATTCGAGATGTTCGAGATAGCGATGATGCCACGATTGGGTCTAGTGAAGGACAGCTTTTCTAGGAACTAAAATTTAGCGTGGGTGGCGACTCCACTTACGCTCGACTGACTCACGTTACGAGTCACCAATTTTTAGCAACCCCAACCAAATAACATTATCAAAATGGAACCAAGACACCTAGGAGACGGAGCATACGTAAGCGAAGGTGCTTACAAGAACTCGATAGCTATTACAGCTAATCACCACGACCCTGATCGAGCAACTGATACAGTTTTTCTCGATCCTGAAGCAATCAAATCATTATTGCGTTGGCTCGAACAACGCGACGAAAGGAACAGTTAACATGCCCATCAAGACCACCAACCTACTCCAGCCTTATGGAGTCATATTTGACATCATGTCAGACTCACCCGACTTGCGCCAAGCGTCACGTTGTGCCATGCGAACTTACTCTAAGCACCTTGAAAACAAGCAACAGGCTAAGATCATCTTTGAAAACATAGCCCTGCTAGACAAGCAGGACATTGACGACAGAATGCGAGGAGCTGAAGAGCGTCGTCGTCTGCTGTTCGTCAAGACTAAAGAGGCTATCTTGTTCATGCTAGACATAGCAGACTTGACTTTCAATGATCTCTACTGCACCATCCACAGAATGTCAGGCTTTGGTAGTGTAGATCGTCAATATATGCAGGTGACTCTGCATGGTCTGTTCGAGGATAATGTGATCCACTTCGACAAAGAAGAAGAGTGCTGGAAGCTTAACGAAGGAGTCACTGTAAAATGAAACCACGACTCACAATACTGCTAGATCTCGATGGAGTCTTAGCAAATTTTCACCAAGGAGTATGTGACCTGTTTGGGGTAGACCTCGACAAGTCTACCCTGCCACTTCCATGGCCTTACGCTATTCAGGATAATATTGCTGATGTGCTAGGCAAAAAGGTGACATCAGAAGAGCTCTGGAACGCTATTAACCTTAATGCAAAGACAGCAGGTTTTTGGGCAAACCTTGAGCCTTACGATTACCACTACAAGTTGATCCAGATGATAAACAGTTTTGGTTTACGGTATCGAGTGGATGTTATTATTTCCACAAGTCCGGGATACTACCACGCTGCGCATTCGCAGAAAGTGCAGTGGGTGGAAAAGAATACACCCTACCATCCCAGAATGATAATGATAGGATCACACAAACACCTCATGGCAAAGCCTGAGACGTTCCTTATTGATGACTGTGATCACAACGTTGATAAGTTCAGAGAAAATGACGGCAACGCTTTTCTCTGGCCACAACGTTGGAACAAAGCAGCCAGCAAGTCTTTAGGAGAAACAGGTCATCTGATTGCTATTGCGGATCTCAATGCCGCTCTTATCAGATGGGCCTTGCCTTTCATTAAACCACAACCGCAACACGCACAACACGCACAATAATATGAGCCGTAAAGCAATAATATCTAATAAAAAATTAAGCGAACACCTGACTCTCAGCCTTTGTCATCCAGATAGTGAATGCCGTACAGAAAACTGGTGGTTGTATGATAGTCGAGCTGGTATGAATCTTGGTATGCGTGAAGAAAGCAGTGAAGTTGCCTTAGTCGAGGCAACTAACTATTGGGCAGGTCGAGCATTGCGTGCTGAGAAAGCATATAACTATTGGGCAGGTCGAGCATTGCGTGCTGAGAAAGCATATAAAGACTTAAACGACACTGTAGTGTCCTTTATAAGTAAGCTCAATAAAGATTAACCCCTGAATAAAATGAACAACACACCAAATTATAATTTAGCAGTCAAGCTTCTGTCCCATACCGTAGGTATGTCATCCACTGGACTCACATCGCATATGATCGCCTTGTTGATTAAAACAGTCGAGGAGGTCACTCAGCAAGGACCGAACATAGCAGGAGATATTAAATCCTTCCATGAGAAGTTCAATCAAAGCTACAATGGACCAGTAAGAACTCTGGAGGGTCCGCTCGCTGATTTTAGGATTAAATTCCTGAAGGAAGAACTCAAGGAATTTATCTCGGCTACCAAGGCCGGAAACAAGACTGAGCAGATCGACGGCCTGATTGACCTTATTTACGTGGCCGTAGGAACTTTGTATCTTATGGGCGTAGACTTCAACGAGGCATGGGCAATTGTCCAATCTTCCAACATGAGCAAGACCCTTGTGCCTGCAGGACAAGGGAAGTTTGGCTACACCGTTAGCAAGGGTGCCAGCTACCACAAACCTAACTTCAACAACCTGTAAAAATGATAAAAGGTAAATTAATAATCCTCGAAGGCCCAGACTGTTCTGGAAAAACTACGCTTGCCAAGTGTTTCATGAAAGAAGGCTTCTGCTACTTCCATGGAACCCATTTAGGTTCTGCGGCCAATCCTACTGTCTACTACCGATACCATGAGGCTATGTTGAAGGACATCGAGATGAACCTCAATGCTGGTCATGATGTTGTAGTAGACAGACACTGGCCTTCCTATATGTGTTACAACTCCAATGGACACGAAGGCTTCTTTGAAATCTATGAAACAGGTTACGGTGAAAAGTTCATTGAGACCATCAACGAGATGAAAGGACTGTATGTCTTCTGTCTCACGAATGCTTGCTTAGAGCTTCAGAAGAAAGAGAAAGACCCAGACCACCCTTACGATGAAGAGTTTTTTAAGAAAGTGTATCAGAAATACACTGCGCTATATCTAGCCATGAAAAATCGCAATGATGTCTACCTCTACGATTTCACCATCATGAGAGTCAAGGGTAAGATTCACAATTTTGTAGATGGTCTACTAGGGGAGGACTCACAATGATCTTTTATTTGGACACCAACAAAGTTTGGAAAAGTCTTCTCCTCGAAGTAATGACCCGGGGTAACATCTCAAGCCCCAGAGGTAAGACAACTAAGGAAGTCTTGGGATTACAGACAAGGATAGACATGACCCATCCTGTTGTCACTGTTCGTCACCGCAAGCTGGGATACAAGTTCTTGTTTGCGGAAGCTCTCTGGATCATTAACGGAGACAACAGGCTTAGCACAATCAATCCTTACTCAAAGCATATTGCTAACTTCTCTGATGATGGGAAATACTTCAATGGAGCTTATGGCCCCAAAGTAGTAGACCAGTTACCTTATGTTATTAACCAGCTGTTTACAAAAGTTGACACGCGTCAAGCTGTAATGAACATCTGGAGGGAACGTCCCGGTTCCTCTAAAGACATTCCCTGCACTTTGAGCGCACAGTGGCTAATCAGGGAAGAAACGCTTCACTGTCTTCTCAACATGAGATCATCTGATGCATGGTTGGGATGGCCTTATGACATCTTCAACTTCAGCATGCTTTCTTGTTTTATCCTTCTCCATCTGCGCCAACAGTGGCTCATGCACCCTGATCCTCAGAGTTTAGAGACTAGTAATCCCTTCAATGTTGGATTAGGTAGTTTAACATTAACCGCTGGTTCTCAACATCTATATGAAGAAAATTATTATAAGGCTCAAGACTGCTATCGTGCTGGAAGCCCAAACACTTCGGGAGGCTCTTGGACTTACCCTAGCCTCAACCCTTCTCAGTATAATTCTCCTGAAGATTTTCTTGATCATCTGAAAGCACTCAGAGACAGAGACTTCAGTGGTAAGTGCCAGTTTATGTCAACCTTGGAGGAAGAACTAAATGGCTAGACTACCCGGATTATCAAAATCGAAGGCCATGGGCAAAGCTCTTCTGGTTGCCAGCGAGTCGCCTGACCCGTGGATGAAGGTGGGCTGTGTCGGTCTGTCCACAGACAGGAAGATTATAGCCTCTGGTTACAACTCTATCCTTGACACAAGACCAGAGAACCTAGGTTGGAAAGACCTAAAGGAGTTCATGGACAATAGAGACGAGCGTAGACCTTTCATGGTCCATGCCGAAGCTATGCTATGTTCTAAGATTGTCAGGGGTGAGGTTGACGATGTGGTTATCACTTTGTTGCCTTGTGTTCCCTGTGTGAAGCTTCTTGCTGCTCATGGCGTCAAAAGAATAATATACATGGAAGCCTACGAGAAAGACCATCAAACTTTTCAAGTCGCAACCTTCTTTGGCATTGAGATCATCAAATACACACCCCATAATGGCCAAGAAGAAGTTTAAAAATCCTGAAAACGGCTTGAACCTTTTGCTGTTTGAGCCGTCTTCTGCTTGGTCTCCACCTAGAGACTTCCCTGACTTGTCTGGTGCCAAGGCTATTGGCGTGGACCTAGAAACTAAAGACCCAAAACTTACTACCCACGGACCAGGAACTTTCAGAAAAGACGGTTATCCGGTTGGCATCGCGTTGTATGTTCCTCCAGCCAACAAAATTGCAATGTCCTCTGTTAGCGTTGTTGATAAAGGATGGAAAGGTTACTTTCCCATTGCGCATCAAGGTGGGGGCAACCTCAATAAGAAGGCCGTCATTGACTTCGCAAAAGACACCCTCGAAACCACTTCTGACAAAGTCGGATCAAATCTTATCTACGATGCGGAGTGGCTGAGATTTCTAGGTATTGATTTACAAGGAAAATGGCAGGACACTCAAATAGCAGAAGCCTTACTAGACGAAGAGGCTAGGAGCTTTGGGCTAGAAGCACTCAGCAGAAAATACCTAGGTATAGGTAAGAATGAGGAGATTTTGGAACTAGCTGCATCAGCCTATGGCTGTGACCCCAAGAAGGAGCTGTGGAAGCTACCTGCTTCACATGTTGGTCCTTATGCAGAGACTGATCCAGAGAACTCTTACAACGTCTTACAGGCACAGAAGTATTTGATTGACCAGCAAGGTTTAAACTCCGTATTTGACCTTGAGTCCGAGTTGTCTAAGCTTGTCATGGAGATGAGGTTTTTGGGCGTCAAGGTTGATGTAAACAGAGCAGAAGAGGAAAGTAAGAAGTGGGGCAAGGAGATAAAGCAACTAGAGCTTGAACTCTACAAGGAACATGGCTTTTGGGTAAACCCGAACTCCAATACACACCTTGTACAAATTTTTGATAAATGTAAGATTCAGTATGGGAGAACGGCAAGGGGTAATCCCTCCTTTGATAAGTTATTCTTTAAGCATGAAACTCATCCCACAGCCAAGAAAATATCCAAGATCAGGAGAATGGTTAAGCTCAAGAACGACTTCTGCGATAAACTTATTCTTGACTACTCGGTTAATGGTAGGATACATGCTACGTTTAACCAAATGCCGAGAGACAATGACGACGGGGAACGTGAAGGAGCTAGGTCGTGTAGATTTTCATGTACAAGACCTAACCTTCAGCAAGTTCCGTCTAGAGACCCAGTCATGGCTCCAATCATCCGTGGGTTCTTCGTGCCAGACCTTCCGTATTGGGCTAAGCTTGACTATTCACAGCAAGAACCAAGGATTATGGTCCACTATGCATATAAGTCTAAACTTGCTGGAGCAGAAAAAGCTAAATTGGCGTGGGAGCAGGATGCCTCAACCGACTACTACCTATTAGTAGCTAATGAAGCCAATATTGCCAGAAAACCCGGTAAGGACTTAACATTAGGCAGGTGTTACGGAGAAGGTAAAGATAAAATCGCGCAGGACTTAGGTTGCGACTTACTGGAAGCAGCCCGTATTACAGAAGTGTTTGATAATGCCAACCCTTACATCAAACAGCTATCCAGAAACGTGATGAAGGTAGCCAACAATCGAGGATATATTAAGACTATCCTTGGAAGGCACCGCCACTTCAACGACTTCGAACCTGCTAACGCTTTCCAAATGAGGAACACCGGTGCCTCTACGCATCCTTACCCTTACGAAAAGGCTAGGAGGATGTATCCAGGAATGTCACTTGTCAGAGCCTACACCTACAAGGCTCTAAACGCTCTGATCCAAGGGTCTGCGGCAGACATGACGAAAGCCGCAATGCTCAAGGTTTGGAAAGAGCTAGGCTTAGTTCCTCACCTGCAGGTGCATGATGAGCTTAATTACTCTATTTCTCACAAGTTAGAGGCTTACGAGATTCAACGCTGCATGGAGAACTGTATAGATACTCTAACCGTTCCCATGTTGGCAGAACCTTCAATATCGGATAGATGGTCATGAATGCTCCAGAATCTAAATTTTGGGTGCTCCTTCGCAAGCATCTATCAGGACATGCTTTAAGAGTAGAGAACACTCTTAGCAGAGGCACCCCTGATGTTCACTACACCACTAAAACAGGATCATGCTGGATTGAGTTGAAGGTTGTAGAGAACTCTTATTTTATTAAGACTAGACCCGAGCAGGTAGTGTTTGCTCTCAGAGAATTCAAAGCAGGAGGTACCGTGCATCTGCTTGCAAGAGGAGTTTTCAATGAAATACACTTTTACACCTTTCCCTATTTTGACGTTAGATTGGGTAACTTCAAAATAGACATTAGAGATAACCCAGGAACAGTGATGCCGTTAACCCGTCTTGACGACCATCTAACCAATAAAAATTATGAGTAATCTAAACTACCTAGCAGAGCAATGTAAAGCAATGCTCAAGCTCGATATAGAAATCAATCGAGCAGAAAACACCGTCAAAGCTCTTAAGGCCAAGCGAAGAGAGATTAATGAGATAACCATCCCAGACATTTTCCTCGATATGGGATTGTCTGAAATAAAGCTTGAGGATGAGCATGGTTTGGGCATAAAGAAGATCTCCGTTGTAAAGACATATTCTGCTTCAATCCCCAAGGATCGTTGGGATGAGGTAAAGGAATGGCTTGTAGAACAAGAAGAAGATGCCATGATCAAGACCAAAATAACTGCCGATTTTGGTAAGGGAAGAGCTGAGACCGAAAACTCGGTAAAGCTTATGGCTTACATGCAAAAAGAGAACATTTGGTATCTCGCTAAAGAAGCGGTGCATCCTATGACTCTGAAAAGTTTTGTCAAGCAACGCCTCGAAGGAGGTAAAGCCTTGCCAATGGATTTGTTTGGTGTTCACGTTATTAGCCAAACAAAAATCAAATAATAACGATTCAACAAAACAATAAAACAACAAAACAACAAAACAAGATAAAACGTTATGGCAAAAGCAAAAGTTAGCACTAAAGTTCAGGAATACGATTGGTCAAAAGAGACCGTCACTGGGTTTGAAGGAACCAAGACCGAAGATTTGGGAATACCGTTTCTCCAAATCGTTCAGGCTAAGTCTCCTGAGTTTGATGAAACTCACGATGACTACGCCAAGAAGTTCATTGAAGGTTCCCGTCCTGGGTATATCATCAATAGCCTCACTCGGCAGATCGCCTATGGAGGCAACAAGAAGAACCCGCTCAAGGTCATCCCCTGCTTTGCAGAGAAGATGTATCCCGAGTTCAAGCCACGCACTGAAAAGGGTGGGTTTGTTAAGATGCATCGAGATGCCAGTATCCTGAGTTCCTGTGAGCGCAATGAGAAGAACAAGGACGTGATCATGCACGGCAACGGGCAAGGTCACGAAATCATTACCACACATTACTTCTATGTGATGGCTGAGATCGAAGGCACGTGGGAAAAAGTCATCATCGGAATGACTTCCACCCAGCTCAAGAACGCACGTCGTTGGCTGAACATGATGTCCAGCATTCGAATCAACGGGAACACCCCTCCCATGTTTAGCCATATCTACGGCTTGTCCACCGATGTGGAGAAGAACCAAGACGGATCTTGGTATGGTTGGAACATGGTGACAGTTGGAGCACTCAATCCTAATATTGCGGATGATCGTGAATTGGTGGGTGCGGCTCGTGGAGTCGTTCAGGATCAGGTCAAGAATTTGGCCTTGCCTGCTCCGGACTCCGAGTAAAGGGGGGTAGCGTCACCTGCTTAGTGGTGTGACAACCGGGAAGATAGACCGGTCCTTTTTTTTTTTTAACCCTTCCAAATTTTTAGTGAATAATTACGCTCCAATTTTAATGCAAATGTTTGAGGGAAACCTTGAGCATCACGGTAAATTCATGTTTAGTGGTGAAAAGAGGGAAGATGGCAAAGTGCTGGGCGGCGGAAAAACAGTGCGGGAACCTGTCACCGTCGACCTTTGGACAGATCACCTAAAAGGTAAGGTGCAAATAGGCATCATACCAATCAATCAGGACAGCTTCTGTAAGTTTGGAGCTATCGATATAGACACATATAACCTTGACTACTCTGAGGTTCTTAAGAAGATAGAGAAGCACAAACTGCCTCTGGTCTTTATACGAAGCAAATCCGGCGGTGCGCATTTATACTGTTTCTGCCGTAAGTATGTCAAGGCCA
>Ga0222675_1000660_pt1 | contig 12761 bp, 6 predicted proteins | sample AntAcemetagen868_FD_179818 | JGI IMG/M metagenome (GOLD analysis project Ga0222675, IMG submission 179818) | Saline water microbial communities from Ace Lake, Antarctica - #868 | ecosystem: Environmental > Aquatic > Non-marine Saline and Alkaline > Saline | place: Antarctica: Ace Lake | collected...
GTGGACATCTTCGCCCCCCTGTCCACTGCTTCCCTAATTTGTTTTGCAGTACTATTATGATGACCAATCGCTACTACGACACCTTTTTCTTTTAATTTGGAAATAAAATCCATGCCCCCTTCCACCTCTGGAGCTACAGTAATTTGTAAAATATTTCCTTCGGACGCTTCATAAAACTCCATGAATTCCTCCCAATCCGGTTTCCTAACAGAAATTAAGGGATGAGCCCCCCTGTATCCATCCACCGGAGAAATATAAGGGCCTTCTATGTGAAATCCTGGAATTGCTCCCCTGATTTCAGGGTCAACCTTGGCCTTTGCCAGAAGGGCAAGGTTTTTCAGGTATATCTCCTTTTTGTTGGTTGTCAGCGTGGGCAAGTAAGAAGTTACCCCATCGCTCCACAAGGCTTTGGTAGCTTTATAAACCCCTTCCATGGTCAATTCCTCACCCATATCTATAAAGGATACCCCATAATATCCATTGACCTGGTTATCAATGAGCCCGGGTCCTATGTATAACCTGTTGGCATTTTCTGACAATTCCGAAATTCTGGTTATACTGGTAATTTTACCATTTAAAATCTCTACACGAACAGGACTGTGATCAAGGTAAAAAATACCTTCAATTTGGGTCACCACCGATTGGGCCCTTAAAGCCAAGGAGATAAATAAAAACACAATCAATCCATAAAACTTCTTCATTTCATTCTAGGTTAAATTTCCAGCAATATCTTTAATATTTTAGAAATAATAGCATAAGGCCTGATCACTATTTACCTGTTACCTTTCCCAACCACTTAACCATCTCCTCCTGTTGGGCTTCCGTAAAGTGATTGAATGCATGTGGCGTTTGCCATTCCAGGTCATTGGGTACACCCATATTTTGGTACAACTGCTTTACCCCTTTCAAAGCTTCCATGACATTTTCATGATCTGCATGCCTGTCCAATTCTGGGGCAATCACCATCAGGGGTCTTGGGGCAAGATTCGCTAATATTTCAGGAAAATCCACAGGGATGCTGCTTTCCTGCCCATCAAAAAACCCCAATCGTGGAATTAACCCGTACAAATGGGAATAAGCTTTAAGCCCTTCCACATTTTTAGAAGCGTTTCTTAAGGGAGTAAAAGCACTGGATATGGCAGCTCCCGCTATCTTAGGTTCCAAGGCAGCTGTGATTAAGCCTACTGTTCCTCCTAAAGCATAGCCCGCAACAAATATTTTATCGTTATCGATAAAATCCAAACTTTCTAATGCATCAACGGCCGCTCTGGCATCAGTGACCATTTTGCCCATCTTGGACCAATGCGGATATCTTTGGTAAAACAAAGTGCCTTCTTCTATCCTGGCTCCATAGCCGATCATATCATAAGTCAATACTGCGATACCTTTGGCCAATAGCGCATCAATTAAGCCGTTTAATTCAGAATCATAGCCCGTATTGGTGTATTTGTGCAAAAATATCACCGCGGGCATTTTTCCATTGGCCCCAACTTGTCTTTTTCCATCCTCATTGGTGGGGAAATAAAGCGACCCGTATAGATAATCCCCCATGGCATTATAGGGCGTGATGTTTAGCTTTTCACCATTTTTCACCCTTGGTCGAGGCATAAAACTACTGACATAATCCTCCTTTTGTGTCAGTGTCTCAATATCATTGGCCGGTAGGCCCGCAGGCTCATCACCCAAAAGCCAATTGATATCCTCTTTTGTTTTGTCCCTTGCCTTTTCCCAGTCGGATACATTCACAGGAATATTTTGTGCCGACTGTTTAGGTAATTTGTTGAGATCAATGGATTCTCCACTTTCTTTCTTCCATTTTTCAAAGCTATAGTTATAGCTCAGGTGATTGTCCCAAGGGAAATTTTTTCTCTCAAACTGTATGTCCAGCCAATCCATAAAAGCCTCTAAATCCCTTTCTGAAACGGCATGTTCCCCATCTCTCAATCGTATGCCCAACTTCTCTGGAGCATCCAAAAATTCATATACCTTGGTAAGCGAAGTATAAATTTGCTCGATCGCCCAAGGATCCCCTCCACCTCCTTCCCGGATAGAAGAGCTTAGCATCAAAGAATTAGGCGCAATCAGGGCCATTAAAGAGTTTTGATCGATGGGCATTTTATGCTCTCTTCCTGAATAAAACCGAATACGGGGATGCAACCAATGGGTCCTTCTGGAAACCAGGTAGTCAATTGATTCATTGGCGTGCCGATCGTCCGTATAGCGGTAAGGAAATTCGCCGCCTGTTCCTCCACTACTGGAAATAATGGCCGTAATCCGGTCATCAAAAGCGGCGGCAAATAGCGATTGCTTTCCATTTCGGGAGTGACCGGTAATGGCAATTTTGGATTGGTCCACCTCATCCAAGGTATACAGATAATCCACCGCCCTATGGGCTCCCCATGCCCTGGTCATTAGTGTACTCCAGTCATATTCAGGGTAAAGTTCCAGGTATTCCCGGGTATCGTCTTTATCATCCGCTCCAGCATAAATCAGCCCCATATAGCCTCTTCTAACAGCTATTTGTGCCCATCCCCTATGGTTCCATTGCGTCATAAATACCGGAAATGGACCTTCACCAGGTGGTGTAAACAACTCAAGTGTCAATTTAGCCTTATGGTCTTCTCCAAACCTGAGTTCAATCATCTGAATCCTGACGCCATTTTCCGTCCTTTCGGACAAGATCTCTGCTTTCAAATTATCCGGAGGATCAGGGAAAGTCCCTGAAAGGATGTGTTTCACCTGTTCTTTGATATACTCCCGCTGCGACGCCCATTGTGCCATGGTCGTAATCTTCTCATTTTCTTTTCCCTCACCAATGATCAGCGGATCAGGCAGAAAAGGAATGGAAGGAATTACCCCATAATTAGGGGGTAATTCTCCAGTTCTTTCTATCCAACCTTTCCAGGTAAGGTCATGAAAGCTAACAAAGCTATCATGACTAGAAGGCTTTTCCTGCAATCGAATCAATTCCTTCAGATACTCTTGGCGGACTTCTTTATCTGTTTGGGCATTTGCCTTAAATTGGCAAAAACACAACCCGATAAAAATCAGACCGACTGCATATTTTTCCTTTAGCATGTTCTTTAATTATATGGTCTCATTAATTGTTTCTAGGGGAGGAATGTTGTTTTCAGTTCCATCATATCCTATGTTTTGATTTATAGTGCCCAGGGTATTGGCCGTAATCACACTTTGAGGAATAGGCCAAAGCACATGGTAAGGGTCAATGGCAGCGGTGTTGCCAAACCATTGGAAACGGGGTTCCTGATAATGAAAATTAAGGCGCATGACCCTGTCATGGTACCAATTCTTCTCACTAAAACCATCTAGGGTATAACTATATAGATTAGATTTGGCCATGATATAGGATGCCCTCACCATTTCAGTATGCCTGGGTTCTTCGGTATACAGCTCACGTGCTCGCTCATCGAAGATGTAATCGATGGTCACATCTGCTGGGGATACCAGAGGAGCATTTGCCCTTTCTCTTACCCTATTGATGTCATCGGCGGCAGCCCCCAAGTTGCCTTTCCAAAAATTTGCTTCTGCTCTAAGCAAATAGGTCTCAGCCAAGCGGAAAACATAGAAATCACCTTGCCCACCTACTGGAAGTCTATTGTTTGGGGTGGGTACAAAGGTCTTGTAATGTGGCCAAGGAAACCAAGTATCTGTAGTATCCACCAAACTTCCATACAACTCTTTAGTAAGTGGCTGACCAAGTTGCGGAGAACCTGCCCTACAGTTGAGAATTTCAGCAATTTCATCACCCATTTCTATCCAGTTATTGGCGGATCTTCTCAAATCCGGCGTTTCGTCCCAGGAATTGTTGGCATCCTCCCAAATTTTATAATGCCAATAATCATTGGTACGGACATCTCCATTGCCAATTCCAAGGGTATCCCCTATCGGCGTGCTCCAATTACAGGCCCTGTTACCTGTTCCATCCAAAATCTTCCACCAAGAGGGTGAATACCAACGCATGGTGTAGGTTCCTGAAGACCAGGTCCCAGGAGGGGCATCAGGCCGATCAATCGTAGAATAAATGGTTTCTGTATTTTGGGAATTGTTGATGTTTTGAAAACGGTGGAGATCCCAGAGGACATTTTTGCTGTCATTACCCGCATCAATTCCGAAACGCTCATTCATTAAGGAATAGGCACCACTAATCACCTCGGTAGAAGCTGCAATGGCTTGGTCAAAATCAAGATTGGCCAGGCTCACCTTGGCCAACAAATGATTGGCTGCTCCTTTGGTTACATCACCCAAAGTTGCGGCTTCAATAGGAAGCCATTCCGCTGCCAGCTCTAGGTCTCCTTGGATTTTATCAAGTATAACCCATCTGCTATGGGTTTGAAAATCAAGTTTTGCTCCCGACAATTCTACTCCAATCCAAGGCACATCCCCATAAGAGTGAACCAATCGGTAATACCAATAAGCCCTGTGCCAATAAGCCTCACCCAATAAACGGTTTCTTACCTGCGGATCTTCCCATACCACTTGGTCGATTCTGGATATCAATACATTCGCATTTTTAATAAATTCATAGGCATTTTCGAAATAGCTAAGAAAAGGGAAAAAGGCACTATTACTTGGTGTATTTCTCCTGAAATCTGCCTGAACCAAAGGAATGGCCAATTCGGAGGTGGCATGTTCCATGGACAAAGGATGGCGATTTCCAGTAGACTCATATTGCAAGTTCTTCCTAAGTGTCACCAAAATGGCTTCAAATCCGGCTTCATTGACATAAACATTTTCAGGGGCCAAAAATGAAAGTGGATCAGGTTCCAACCACTCTTCCGTACAGGAGAAGAACATTAAAAGCATTAACCCTGATAGAAAGGGTTTGATTAATATATTTTTCATGATTTGTTCATTTAAACTTTTCGAATGGGCATTATAGGGACAAACTTATTCCAGTAGTAAAAATCCTCGGCATTGGAGAAGCGCCAGATTCAGGATCCCAATGCGGCCATTTTGTGAAAGTGGCCAGGTTTCTTACCGATCCAAACACCCTCAAATTATTAAGTTTCAATCGCTGGGCCAAATGAGATGGCAATGCATAAGCCAAGGACAAATCCTGAATTCTAACAAAAGACCTTGATTTGTAGACCATCAAACCACCACCATATCCACTGGTACTCACGTCCAGTCTAGCATAGTCATTGATTGGGTTTTCAGGTGTCCAATAGGGAACTGGCCCTACATTTCTGCTCCTTCTGTCATTGGATTCAAATCCGGCATTCAAGGCCGGTGAATAAGCGCCTATATGACCCAAATCTGCCCTTATAAAAACAGAGGCGGTAAAGTGCGTTAAAAAGGTAAAGTCATTTTTAAAGCCAAACCGGTACCTTGGCCTCTCATAACCAATAAATTGCTTGTCTACAAGCTCATTGAAAACCCCATTTTTGTCTACATCCTCTGCCTTAAAATCACCAACCCTCATTCCATATACAGCTGCTTCATCAGCTTCATTTTCCTGCCATACTCCCAGCATTTCATAATCCCAAACCACGTCTATTGCTTGACCAGGGAACCATTGATTGGAATAATCAGGAACTTCTCCTGTTTGTGTCTGGCCTAACAAAGTATATTCTCCAATATCACCAAACAGGTTTTTGATTTTGTTTCTGTTCAAAGAGAACACCAAACTCGATCTCCAAGTCAGGTTTTTATCACTATAATTGACGGTATTAATGGTGGTTTCAAACCCATGATTTCCAAGTTCTCCCAAATTGGAAGTAACGTCGTTAAACCCAGTGATGCTAGGTAAAATACGATTCATAAGAAGGTCCGTAGTGGTCATGTCATAATAGTCAAATGACATGTCTATGCGGTCTTCCAAAATACCTACATCCAATCCCAAATTGATGGATTCTGTTCTTTCCCACCTTAAACCTGCATTGGATAGTGAGGAATTGTACACACCAACTCTTTGCTTGGTTCCATCATACCATAAGTTGGACCCCAACCTTGCAAGAGAGGCATACATACCGATATCCCGATTTCCATTGACCCCCCATGAGAGTCTTAATTTCATCCTATTGATAAGCTCAGAATCAAAAAATTCTTCATCACCGATCTGCCATGCAAATGCTAGGGCAGGAAAAGTAGCCCTCGGGTTTTGAAGACCAAATGCAGAATAGCCATCCCTTCTAATGGAGGCGGTCAAAAGGTATTTTTCCATAAGGGTGTAATTTACCCTGGCCATCATGGCATCCCCAGTGAATCTGTAATCATAGTCAGAAAGTGCGGGGTTGTTTCCAAATTGCAAAGCATGATAACCCAATTCTTCTGTAGGAAAAAAGTTAATGTTGCTGTTGTCTGAAGACCATCTTTTGGTTTCCTCTGAATTGTACAAAAGCGTGGCGTCTATGGAATGTATCCCTATTTGTTTGTTCCATTTCAAAAGGTTATCTACCATCCATTCGTAATGAGAATACTCACTTCTAGTACCCTGACTCAAATCTTCAGTAGGACTTCCACCAAAGCGGATATCTGTAGAAATAAATCTCAAGTCTTTCATGGTCTCATACCGGGGTTGGAATGAAATAGAATAAGTAATGCCTAGGGGCAAGGCTACTTTTGCGTATAAAATTGAAAAAAGGCTATTGACTTTTCTTAGTTTACTCGTTCGATAATTGTCAATAAGGGGATGGAAAGTATGTCCGTGGGGAAGCCGTTCCAAGTTCCCATTTTCATCAAATTCACGTCCAAATGGGCTGTTGGAATAAAAGCCCATACTGGCCGGTACCCCACTTTCATCGCGGTCGGAAAACTGTGTATTCAATCCCACACTTAACCAGTCCGTTACATCAAAATCAATGTTTAATTTGGACCGGATAGATGAAAACTCATCGCCTACTCTGATTCCTTCATTGTCGGTGTAGCCTATGGACCAATAATAATTAAACCCATCTGCTCCTCCTCCTATACTTAAATCATGTGTCTGTCTAGTTCCACGACGCATGACCACATCATACCAATCGGTGGTTGTTCCGGAAAGGAAATTCTCTTGTTCGATGGGGAAAAGGCGCAACCTTGACATGTACTCTCGATTATTATCAGCCAATGGATTGTCGCCGTAATTTCTCCAATCCTCCACACTTACATCCGTTGGAAGTTCATTGGGATTGGTATAAAAATGGTAGGCAGTATTTGGAAATACGGTACGGAAAAAATCTTTCCTAAATTGTATGTAATCATCAGGACCTAATGGTCTCCTGGCTGAGGCAGGCTCTGAAATCCCCATTCTTGTAGAATAATTGATAGTAGGCTTTCCAGATTTGCCTTTTTTAGTGGTAATCAAAATCACACCTGAAGCAGCTTTGGAACCAAATACGGCTGCTGAACTTGCATCCTTCAAAATGTCCATTGATTCTATGTCATGGGGATTGATGTCTTGGATGCTTCCTTTGTAAATTACCCCATCCAATACAATCAAAGGCTCAGTTCCGGCATTCAATGATGTAGGTCCCCTGACTTCCAGAGAGCTTCCCCCAGCGGCAGATGTGGACTGGTTGGCATTGAATCCCGCCACGGTTCCTGTCAGCATGTCTGTTAACTGGGTCATCGTTTGGTTTTGAAAAGCATCGGCATTGATTCTTTCCACGGATCCAGTAAGGTCACGTTTTTTAACTGTACCATAACCTATTACAACCACTTCATCCAATTCTGCTGCATTTGAAACCAAATTGACAGTGATTTCATTTTGATTACCAACAGTGATTTCCTTGCTGATATATCCAATAAAGGATACAATCAGTACAGTTTCAGGATTAGGAACATTAAGGCTGAATTTACCATCAATATCAGAAACGGTACCAATGGTTGAACCTTTAATAATGATACTTGCCCCTGGCAATGTTTCTTCGTTGGAGCCATCCATGACCGTTCCGGAAACAGTAAGGTTTTGGTTGGCCTGAAATGCACTCAGTGGCGAAATCGCTACAAAATTCAAGAGCATACAAAAGAGCAGAAAGAACTTTCCTGTGGAAGGCATAAGGGACCTTGGAAACAAGGTGAAGTCCTTTGCTCCTTTGGATGCCGGTAAAGCATCCGATATTAGTACATGTTGTTTCATTAGAACTTGGTTAAGGGTAAAGATTAATAACAATCGATATGACTACTTCCTATCAAGGATTACTTAGGAATGCCCACCATAGAATTTGAAGCCACTGCGAATAGGTACGTAAACAATCCGTTAGGTAAATATTAATTGATCATTTACTATAGCTGCTTTGGTAAGCGGGCTACTACCAGTATAGCTGGGAATAACTAAAATTCACGTAGATTGAAAATATTCGGGTACGCAACCGGAATATAAAGAATAAATCATATACAACAATATATTATTTACATTTTTTGGTATCCTTATAGGATCAAGCACAATTAGTATATGAGAGGGAATATAATCATTTGGATTTTTCCTCAGGGAAGGAATAAAAGCCAAGGGTAGGATCAAACTGAGTATAAATGAGTGAGTAACTTCGTTGTAATTGATGAATTCTGTTTCTGGCACAGAATCACAAAAATCCCTCCCAAAACTCGGGCTATGCAATAGCATCTCCTGACTTTACCCAGCAAGTAGTTGCCATCAGGTAATAGATTATTATTGCATGATTCGGGTTTATATGTTTATTAGCCGTTAGCTCCGAAGGAGAGAAAATACCATAACCAAGAGGGCAAGCTCTTGGTAAGGAAATAAAACAATATCATTTTGGCGGAATTATTGGTGACTAAATCTCAATCTACGTTAGCTAAATACCATTACCTTTTCACATGTCTTAGAATCTGAGTTAAATACAGGCTATTCGGTTTGTGTTTTTGACAAACAATGTGACTTTTATTGGGTCGGTCTCGTATAGGAGAAAGTCGGCAGATGAAAAATATTTATTTGCCTATGAACATAGGAGTCGCGAAGCATTAACTACAATAGAAATATTTATCCAAAACCATTTTAGTAATTTTATTTTTGTTCTTCTTGAAGAGAAAAGACTTAACCCAATTCCTATGAAAGCCTTGTGCATCCTTTTCTTACTTCTAATTTTTAATCAATCCTTCGCTCAGGACATACCTGAAAAAGTAGTCACCTCTAAAGTGGTAGAAGCTACCGTATTCCTAAAAGGTGCACAAGTCCTGCGAAGTGAAAAGGTCACTTTAACCAAAGGAGAATCCATTGTCAAGTTTACTAACCTGTCACCTTTTATAGCTCCCAAAAGTATACAGCTAAAAGCTGGAGATGAATTGACTGTTTTGGGCATTAATCACCAGCAAAACTTTCTGGATAAATCCGTAAAATCCGAGGAACTGCTTGTCTTAGACAAAAAACTAGACGATGTTGATAAGAAGATCGAATTGGAAAACACCTATTTGTCCATTTTGCAGGAAGAGATCGCTTTTCTGCAAACCAATCGGCTTATAGGAGGCAAAAATGAAACCCTAAATGTAGCCACCCTCAAACAAGCAGCTGAATATTATGGAAGCCAATTGACAGCTTTAAAATTACAAACCATTGAAAGGACAGGAAGCGTGACGGGAAAAGTAATGGACTCGGAGGGACAAGGCCTACCAGGTGTGACCATCATTGTCTCGGGAAGTACCATTGGAACTGTATCCAATTTTGGTGGCAATTACAGCCTCACCCTACCCAATCGTGCAAGTCAATTGGCTTATTCCTCTGTTGGCTACATTTCCCAGACTTTATCAATTACCGCAGATGTAATGAATGTGTTAATGAGAGAAGATCAGGTAGCATTGAATGAGCTGGTCGTTACTGCATCTGGAATAAGTAACAATAGGTTAAAGCGAATGAAAGGCAATGAAGAAGTTAATTTCGATGTAGCTATTGGTCAAAGCCCGCCTATGGAAAGTATTCCCCTTCCGATTGCCCAGGTGGAAAACCAGACTGCTATTAATTTTGAAATCAACACCCCATATTCCATTAAATCGGACAGTAAGAATTATACTGTTGACATGGTCACTTACGAATTACCGGCCTTCTATCAATATTTTGCCGTACCTAAAGCCAATAACTCTGCTTACCTTATTGCTGGGGTTACAGACTGGGAGCAATACCAACTTCTGGAAGGAGAGGCCAATGTGTTTTTTGAACAAACCTTTGTAGGTAAAAGTCTGCTTGATGTGCGCTACGCTTCCGATACCCTAGAAATCTCATTAGGAAGGGATAAAATGGTCACCATAGAAAGGGAAAAAGAAAAGGACTTCACAGAAAAATCTTTTCTAGGCGGCAAGAAATCAGCCACTAGATTGTGGAAAACCACCATCAAAAACAATAAAAGCCAACCCATCTCCATGGTAGTATTGGATCAGGTGCCTGTTTCTACATTGGAAGAAATAGAGGTATTTCTTTTATTGACGGTAAATACTGGATAAATCCGAAAGTTTACCCTACAATTGAAAACAATTATTCATTAATAATGCATAAACAGGACGAAATCTTTGTAGATCCGGTTCAAGCCAGTGGCGATTAAATAAACGCTACAAAATTTTAGAAGTATTGTTGCTAAATAAGGCAACAATACTTCTAAAATCCCCATTTAAGTTAGCCACCTTACCTTACCTATCAATGTCTTCGAATCTGGGTTAAACCCAAAATAGGAACATATCATATCCTGCCGTGGTTATTTTCCACGTCTAGGAACCACATCTGAAGTTCAACCCCTTGAGGTTGGGATAGTAGCTGGTAAACTCACTGCCATGGTTAATGTTATTTAGGTTTTACAATCCCGCTATTTACTGAGTTCATCGATCAAGGATTGACAGTTGATTACTTTCTCTAGTAAATCTTGTGGCACGTAATAATATTGATTAGAGGCCTCAAAACCTATCCTGGAATCCTTACGTATCACTTCCAATAGATCAATTGCCGTTTGCTTTTCTTTCAATAATACCTCCTTCGCTTGATCCCGAAGTACCAAATCTGTTTTTTGAGTTTCAAGCCATAGGTCTCTAGCCATTATAAAACGACCCTGTTGCCCTACAGATAAAAAATGCAGGTAAGCAGCCTTGGCTAAGTTTAGGTCTTCTTCCAATAGCATTTTATACGATTCTTCTTTTGAGACTTCAATAGCACCTTCTAGGAATTTTAAACCTTTTTCCCATTTAGTGGCTACTTTTTCAAATTGTGAGACAAGTATTTCTTGGGGATAAGGGCCAGACCAACCTTTGAGATCATCATAAGGAAAACCTACCATGGTAGATCGATAACCTGTAGGTTTCAGGAATAAAAGATTAGATGGGCCATACTGCTGAGGGGCAGAATAGACCACTCGAATATCATAAGGATACTCCTCAAAAGCAGTACTAAATGTAGTCCAGGCATTCCTCACATACGGAACAGCGGCCTTGCCATATCTTTCCAAGGCCAAGGAATTAAGCACTTCTTCTATGCTTGCACCTGGATCATCGGAGAATTTTTTCGCTATTTCAAGATTTGGAGAAGGATAAGATCCAAGTGTCCAGCTTAACATGTAGCCATCAATATCCATTTGTGCCAAATTGGATGCATGTTGGGCCACCAGGTCCATTACTGGTAACCAGGGTACAGCGGACAATTCCCAAGTATTGTTAAACTGAACTTTGGCGACAGTTTTAAGTAGGTTCTTTTTAGCACCACTCCAATGGGATTTGGCGCGAGGCCCTGGCCCTACTGCAGAGATAGAATATTCTCCTACAGTATTGGAAATCCCACCTCTTTCGATAGGTTTGGCCCATTCACTCACAGACATTAACCAGACATCTTCCGGTAATTTATCGATCACGTCTCTGGCCATCCCATGCCCGTTCCATCCCCAATCCCAAGCAATTACATTCGCTTCAGGCTTTGCTGCATGAACGCCATTGGAAATTGTGCGGTTTACCTCTGCGATAATGTCCTCGTACGGTCGTTCACTACACCTGGGACATTGGTCTTTTCCTCCATGTGAGGCACAATTGGTGAGGTTTTCCGAGGCAGTAATCGTGAATACCCCTCCCAACTCAGGTACCTCGGTAAAAACATGGGTAAGTGATTGTTCCAACCAGTTTCTTACCTGCTCATTGCTGGTACACATGGTGGTAAAGTCGTCTTTTTGTACCCCTGCCATTTCAGGTCGCTGTTCGAAAAATGCTGTAGGCTTGGCTCGAGGTTCGTTGATATAGAGGTAGATGTCAATGCCAAACTTTTTGGCGCGCTGCGCTATCTTTTGCAAATTCATAAGACGGGTTTCGCTGCCTTTTCCAAACTCTGGAAAGGCTTCCCCTCCTGGTGCAAGTTGACTGAGAACTACGTGCATCCACACCCCATTAACACCTTTTTGCGCTAGTTTCTGTAAAAGTCCATTGGGAAAAGGATCATTTTCTTCATCCATTAAAGGATCCCCAAAGATGCCAAAATAGGAATATATAAAACGGAGTTGGTCTTCCTTCAAAGTATCTCTTTCGCTTATTACTTCTTCTTCATTGTATGTTTTGAGTTTTTCGATAAAATGAAAAAGATCTTCCGCAGGCTTCTCATCTTTTTTATCAAGAATAGGGCGAATAACTTCTTTTATTGCAGTCGCTTTTTTTATTTCGGCTTCGGTGGGGCTGACAAAATGAAGGACAGGGCAAGCAGGTTTTAGGTTGCCAAACTTATGGAATAGAAAGTCATCTTCCTTCAATGCAAATTCCAATCTTTCTTTATCCATGTCCAATAAAGTAAGCAACTGATCATAGGGGAGTAAGTGCCAATTCCTTCGCAATAGCGTAATATAAATTTGTTC
>Ga0222675_1000661_pt1 | contig 12750 bp, 11 predicted proteins | sample AntAcemetagen868_FD_179818 | JGI IMG/M metagenome (GOLD analysis project Ga0222675, IMG submission 179818) | Saline water microbial communities from Ace Lake, Antarctica - #868 | ecosystem: Environmental > Aquatic > Non-marine Saline and Alkaline > Saline | place: Antarctica: Ace Lake...
AACAGAAACCTCTCCGATGTAGGGATCTTGTTTAGGCCGGGTATAAATCCCCCTTGCCACCCTTTTGAGTTCTTCTTTTTCCGTCAACCGGTCCAAAGATTTCTGTATCGTATTGGCACTACCGAATGCTATAAAATCCTCAATGAAAAATAGCGTACCCCCCTTCGCTTTTTTTATTTTTGTAAGTATCTTATTTTCAGTAGTTAAAGCCATTATTAACAAATATTTATGTCGTTAAATTAGTAAACATTTACGACATTAAAAGCATTCCTCGGAAATAACAGGAATGCATTTATTTTCTTTGAAGCTAGTTAAACAGTCTTTACAATTTTTTATTACATATTTTTATTTTGAATTTACGTCTACTTCCATCTTTATTTCATTCAAATTCGGTTTAATGATATATTCTGGGTCTGTATCGATGCTGATTATTCCTCTCACTGCCCCTTCTCTGGCATTATCGCCATGCGGTTTGTTTACAGCCATTTACACATAAATTTTAATGTTGAATAAATTTAAAACGCTGCGAAGGTTTACAAAGTTTATAATTTATGTTTTTTTGTAAACCATAAGGAAATATATTGCGTTTGAATAAAAAAGTGCTGTAATTATGCCTTTTACAAGAAGTAACTATGAAAGACGTATTTGCCAAAAGATTAAAGAGTGCCCGTACCCTTGCAGGGTTATCTCAAGTTGAATTGGTAAAGTGTATTGGGGGCCTTGTGACCAAAAATGCCATTGCCAAATATGAGAGAGGGGAAATGATGGCTGATGGCAAAGTCTTGATTTCCCTGGCTAATGTTTTGAATGTTGACTGTTCCGCCTTCTACCAGGCCAGAAAAAACACCGCCACCCTCATCACGAGTTACAATACATTACGGGCTTTTGCCAAAGAACAACAATTGAAGTACACGGCCACCTTTGGGTATTTGATCGCATGGTGGAAGCCGATACCATTACCGGGTTAAGAACCTGCGAAAAGCTTTCAGAACTTTGTGAAATAATTAACCCAAAACTGGGGCTGCCAAAATCCGAATGTTCCAAAAGAATTATTAGATGGAGTAATTTTTAAATTGAAAAGGAATTTGATTTAAGAAATTCGGACCATTCTTTAAGTAAATTTAATATAATAGTCTCTGATGCAATGCAGCCCTGCATCACTTTAATTCTGAGTAATTTGTTTCGCCTTTTTTTCAGAAATATTGTCTCTCCATTCAATCTGTATGCTTCCATCAAAATAACTTATGGTGAGCCTATTGGTATCACCATCCCAGATGAACGCGTCATTGAAGATCTTTTCCGTAGGAGGGCCAAATTTCTTATTGAAAAAACTGATGAAGTCTTTGAACCCACTTTCCATATTGGGTAGGTCACGCTTGTTAAATGTCCATCTACATTTATATAACACGCCAGATAAATAAATTAACCTCATATCATGGGCTTCTACTCCATTGATAATTCTTAAAGGATGGCCTTGATAGATTCCTTCCTGTATTCCTGCTTCTAAATTTCTTTTGAGGCTTTTTGCCAGAAATGGGTTGTTTTGATAGACCGTTTCTTTTCCCGTTATTAATTGAAGTTGACTTTGAAGGCTTTCAAGTGTAGAACCAAGTTCAAGACCATTAATACTTTTTACTTTGTCTATCGACTCTTGGGCAAATAGAAAAGGACTAAAAAGCATTAAAAAATAGAAAAGCATTATTTTTGAAAATTGCATTTAGAAAATATTTATGGTTTTAGTTTTGTTTCCCAATCAATTCTTTCAGCTTAGTTTTCATCACATCATTTTATTTTAACTCGCATTTTGACATTGATATGTAAAGTTAGGTAGCAAACCTAAATTGACACAAGCCTATTGTTTTTAATTTTTTCCTTGCTTATGGAAATTTGTAAAATGTATTGCTTTAAGCAGGATTTTGCAAGATGGTTCGCAATAGCTTGCCTTGACATTTCTCAGGGCCTGTCCCGATTTTTATTCTGGAGGTCATTCCATCACATAATACGAGGTCAGGAGCATATTTTGGGTAAAGAAAATGCTAATAAATCTTCCAATGGAAGATTTTAGCAAAGAGCCGGATTGTAAGGACGGTCGCGATGCCTTGAAATAAAAATAGGATTGTAAATCTCTGGACTATTATCAATGTAGAGGTGGAGATAACCGAGCGTCAAAAAATGCTCCAGTGAAGCATTTTAGTGAGGGGCCGGATTGCAGGGTTGGCCCCGACGACTCGAAATAAAAATAGCCAGGCAAATTATCTAGTTGATTTTTGTGCAGCGGAGGAGAAGACCGAGCGTTAAAAAATGCTTCAGTGAAGCATTTTAGCGAGGGGCCGGATTGCAGGGTGGCTCCCGACGACTCGAAATAAAAATAGCCTGGCAAATTATCTAGTTGATTTTTGTGCAGCGGAGGAGAGGACCGAGCGTTAAAAAATGCTTCAGTGAAGCATTTTAGCGAGGGGCCGGATTGCAGGGTGGCTCCCGACGACTCGAAATAAAAATAGCCAGGCTATTTGCCAGGCTATTTTTGTGCAGAGGAGGAGGGATTCGAACCCCCGGTACCTCGCGGTACAACGGTTTTCAAGACCGCCGCATTCGACCACTCTGCCACTCCTCTAGTTGCGTCTGATGCTTTAATTAAACTTGCGAAATCAATGGATTTTTACAAGTCTTTAATTTATTAATTGTTGATCCCATCTCTTTTGATGTGAATTGGAAGGCAAAGGTAGTCCTAATTCTAATGAATGCAAATCCAAAAGGGTGAAAATTTTTACACAAAGTGCTAAATTTTTGAAAGTGAAGGAGTTGTTTTTTTATGATGCTTTTTGACCAATGCTTTTTGCAGGCTTACATTGATTTCATAGCCTATCAAAACGATAATTGAAGTGATCCAAAGCCATAACATCAATGCCAACATCGTGCCTATGGAACCATACAATTTATTGTAACTGGCAAAATTGGTCAGGTAGTAGGAGAAAAGGAAAAAGCCCAGCGTAATCAATAAACCTGATACCACAGATCCCGTAGAGAAAAACCTCCATTTTTTACTTACCGCAGGAGCAAATCTAAAGATATAGGCATTGGTAATGGTAAAGAGCATCAGCAAAACAAAAAATCTGAAAAAAGCCAGGAGGTAGTAACTGATGTTGTTGGAGATAAATTCAAACTCTGAAATTTTATAAAGCAATTCGCTTCCCAAAATCATGATAAGTACTGCTCCGCAGACACTAAGGATCAAGACCAAGACAATGCTCACCGATATCAATCGCGTTTGAAAAAACCCCCTGTTCTCTTTTGTGCGATAGACCGCGTTAAAGGCATTCATCATGGAGATAACCCCATTGGTGGAGAGGTACAAGGCAAAGAGGAAGCCTAGAGAAAGCATGCCCTGCCTTGGTTTGCTTATGATATCCATTATGGTAGGAGCAGCTTCGTTGTAAATGCTTTCAGGTAAAATGTCACTTACAAAAATAAGTATGTTCGCAGTAGTAACATCATGTAAAAAAAATTGAATAAAGGGAATCATGTTCAGTAGAAAAAGCAACATGGGAAATAGCGCAACGGTAAAACTGAATGCCATAGCACTTGCCCTTTCAAAGACATCATCCTTTTGTAGGTGATGCAGGAAAAATTTCCCTACATCATATAAATTTTGATCAGGATTGCCAAAATGAAAAGGCTTAAGAAGTAGCGCCTTATTGCTTAACCTCTCTAAAAGAATGTTGATTCTTGCTTTCACTCTTTTGTTTGGAAATAGGGTTGCAATAGCTCCATAAACTTTGCAGGAGGCCGGCAGGGTCTGTGAGACGTCGTCTTTAGAAAGGTAAATAAAGTTTCGCCTTTGTGAATCAATACCTGGCTTTCATTAAATATTTCATAATGAAAGCGTATGCGTACACCCGGCATTTCCTTTATGCTGGTTTTTATGGTCAAATGTTCATCGTACCTGCCAGGTAAAAGAAACTTGCTGTGGTTTTCTAATACAGGCATCATTACACCGCTTTCTTCCATTTCACGGTAGGAATAGCCCACACTACGAAGTGCTTCAACCCTTCCTACTTCGTAATACGCAGCATAGTTTCCATAATAAACATAACCCATTTGGTCAGTTTCCGCATACCTTACCCTGATCTGATGTTCTTTTGTAAACATTTATTTGAAAATTTTTGCTGCGTTTAATGCGTTTTGGTAGCGTCTGGCATTGACCATGTGGGCCCTAAGATTGGTGGCAAAGGAATGATAGCCTGAAAAATCCTCTTTTGCACAGAAATACAAATAGTTGTGTGTTTGGTAATTCAAAACAGCGTTCAATGAACTTATTTCTGGAAGAGTAATTGGCCCCGGAGGCAAGCCTGCATATTTGTAGGTATTGTAGGGGCTTTCTACCTCTTTATGTACGTTAAGTACTCTTTTAATGGTAAAGTCCTTCAAGGCAAACAACAAGGTTGGGTCAGCCTGCAAGGGTATGCCCCTCTTTAATCTATTGATATAAACGCCGGCAACTATCGGACGTTCGTCTGCTTTATTGGTTTCTGATTGTACGATGGATGCCAGAGTTGCTACTTCAAGAGGGCTCATCTGTATGGCTTTAGCTTTGGCCAGTCGCTCTTCGGTCCAATACCTTTTATATTCTTTGTACATACGTTCAAACAATTCAGGCGGGCTAAGGGTCCAGTACACTTCGTAGGTATTGGGGATAAACATGGCCATTATGGTTTGGCTGTCAAAACCGTATTTAACTATAAGGGTTTCATCCTCAATTAAGGCCAGAAATGAATCTTTATCCATTTCCAGGTTGCTGGTGATTTTTTCTACCAATTCTTCCTTTAGCCTGATATTATTAAAGGTGATGTTTACAGGTGTTTGTCTGCCTGAGCGCAATAGGATCACCAGTTGCCTGTTGGTAAGTTTAGGTTGGATGATGTAATGGCCTGGCTTTACTCCACTATCAGAATAGTTCATTACTTTGGCGACGAAGCTGAAGGTAACCACCTCGTTCACGATGTCTTTGGCTAGCAAGTTGTCACGAACTTGAGAGAAGGTGCTGCCTTTTGGTATGTTCAATACGACAGGTTCTTCACTGTAGATCAGGATATTGGGAGAGAGGAAAGCCTGATAAAAATAAAAACTAAGGGAAGTCAGCAGCACCGAGAAAGCAACCAACCCTACCAAAATGTATTTCTTTTTTTTGTCTGTAAGCATTGTGATTATTGACTATCCGACTATAAAAGGCCATAAAGTGACCTGGTTTGAGGTTTATTTAAAGATACAAATATACTATTAAATCAGCCACTTGTTTTTTATGGAAAATAAAATAAGTTTAAAAACGATACTTGGCTTTTATTTTGCATTATAATTACCTTAATTTAACCATAATTATAAACAGTGTATTGGCCTGTCCAAAGCAAAATTGAAGTAAATATGGCGGCTATATTCATAAAGTTGTATCCTGAAAACCCTGATCCTAGAAAAATCAGTCAGGTAATAGATGTCCTGCGCAAAGGAGGCGTAATCATATATCCTACAGATACTGTGTATGGAATAGGATGTGATATATTTAATCAAAAGGCCATAGAAAGGATAGGTTTGATCAAGGGGGTGAAACCAAAGAAGGAACACTTCTCGTTTATATGTTATGACCTCAGTAATATTTCTGAGTATACTAGGACTTTGAGTACCCCAGTATTTAAATTGATGAAAAAGGCACTTCCCGGACCTTTTACCTTTATTTTAGCTGCCAATAATAAGGTGCCTAAATTACTCAATAGTAAGAAAAAAACGGTAGGGATAAGAGTGCCTGATCACAATATTCCAAGGCTACTTGTAAAAGAACTTGGTCAGCCCATTTTAACCACTTCTATCCGGGATGAGGACGATGTAATTGAGTACAGTACTGATCCTGAGCTTATTTATGAAAAATACAAAGACCTCGTGGATGTGGTTATAGATGGCGGTTATGGAAATAATGTTGCCTCTACAGTTATTGATTGTTCAGGTGATCAAATTGAAGTTTTAAGGGAAGGATTAGGAGAGATTTCTGAAATAATCTGAAAATTTCCTTGTTTCCTTTGCCTGTCGCATTTCTTGGGACTAACTTTCGAAAAACAGTGAAAGATGACCAAGGAAAGTAAGGTATTGACAACCGATTTGCTATATTTGCCACCTTTGGCATACTTTGTCGCAGTAAATGGTGCCGATAAAATCCAAGTGTATGCCGACGCTAAACTTAGCAGGCATTCCTATGTTAATAAAGCTGAGGTTCTTCTAGCAAATAAAAGGGAAACGCTAATTGTGCCAGTGCATGGATTAAGGAAAAGGCATGCGATCAAAGAGGTGAAAATAGACTATCATCAAAAATGGTTGAATGTTCATCTTAGAGGAATAAAAAGTGCGTATGGGAAATCCCCGTTTTTTGAGTATTTTTATGATGACTTAGAGCGAATCTATTTGCGCAAGCCGCAGTTTTTGATAGATTTAAATTTGGATTTACTGACACTTTGTCTTGAATTTTTACGATGGAATGTCAGTTTGGTAGTAAAGGAAAAGGAAGAGGATGGAGACCAAGAAAATGACTTAAGAGGCTTTTTTCACCCTAAGTCATTGATAAGCAGTGATATGGTTTATAAACCGTATCCTTATATGCAAATTTTTGGCTCAGACTTTGTTTCTAACTTATCTATCGTGGATTTGTTGTTTTGTGAGGGGCCGGCAACTAATGAAGTTTTGAACCTTTCCCGAAAGTAATTGAACAATTAGTGAAAAATTTGTGTTTATAAACAAACTCGTTTGTATTAATTTAAGATTTGAAATATTACCATAAGAAAGGATAAATATAATGGAAGCAAAATTTTCAAACAGAGTAAAAGAGGTGATTTCTCTTAGCCGCGAAGAAGCTTTGCGCTTGGGTCATGATTACATTGGGACAGAACACCTCTTGTTAGGAATGATCCGTGAGGGTGAAGGCGTGGCTGTTTCCATTCTAAAGAAGTTGGGTGTTCCGTTGGATGAGTTGAGAAATGCGGTGGAGCGAGCGGTTAAGGGTACAGCCAATCACAATGTAAAAAATCTTGCCAATATACCCTTAACTAGGCAATCAGAAAAGGTGTTAAAAATCACTTATTTGGAAGCTAAAATTTTCAAAAGCCAACTTATAGGAACTGAACATTTGTTGCTATCAATTCTAAGAGATGAGGACATTATAGCTACTCAAATCCTCCAGAAATTTGATGCAACATACGATACCGTCAAGGAAATGTTGGAATTTCAAACAGACCAAACGCCGAGGTCAGGTACAGAGGCAGACGATCCGGACGAAGAAGGGTCAAAATTATTTGGAGCTTCTGGTAGCTCTTCTGGCAGCGCCAAAGGAACCGCAGAAAAATCCCGAACACCAGTTTTGGATAATTTCGGTAAGGACCTTACCCGTATGGCCGAAGAGGATAAACTGGACCCAATAATAGGTAGAGAAAAGGAAATAGAAAGAGTAGCTCAAATTCTTTCCAGAAGGAAGAAAAACAATCCCATCCTTATAGGAGAACCTGGTGTAGGTAAAACAGCCATTGCTGAAGGTTTGGCCCTTAGGATAATTCAGAAGAAAGTTTCCCGTGTATTGTTTAATAAAAGAGTAGTAACACTTGATCTTGCCTCTCTAGTGGCTGGAACCAAATACAGGGGACAATTTGAGGAACGAATGAAAGCCGTGATGAACGAGCTGGAAAAGTCTCCAAGTGTCATCTTGTTTATTGATGAGTTGCATACTATCGTAGGTGCTGGTGGAGCAAGTGGTTCCTTGGATGCTTCTAACATGTTCAAACCGGCTCTTGCCAGAGGAGAAATTCAATGTATCGGAGCCACTACTTTGGACGAATACAGACAATATATTGAAAAAGATGGCGCTTTGGCCAGAAGGTTTCAGATGGTAATGGTAGATGCTACCTCTACTGAAGAGACCATTCAGATTCTGGAGAATATCAAGGACAAATACGAAGACCATCACAATGTAATTTATACACCAGAGGCCATTAATGCCTGTGTCTATCTTTCGGATAGGTACATCTCTGATCGTTTTCTTCCGGATAAGGCCATCGACATTTTAGATGAAGCAGGTGCAAGGGTGCACATTAAGAACATCCACGTTCCTGAAAATATTCTGCAACTCGAAGACGAGCTAGAAAAAATTAAGGTAGAGAAAAATAGGGTAGTTAAAAGCCAAAAGTACGAAGAGGCCGCTCAGCTTAGGGACAAAGAGAAAAAACTTCTTGAACAATTGGAAAATGCAAAAGCCAAGTGGGAAGAAGAGAGTAAAAACAAACGCTATGCCGTGGAGGAAGACAATGTAGCTGAAGTAATTGCTATGATGACAGGTATACCTGCCAGAAGAATTGCCCAAAATGAAGGAGCCAAGCTGCTTAATATGGGAGAAGAATTGAAAGGAAAAGTGGTTGGACAAGATGAGGCGATCAAAAAACTTACCAAAGCCATTCAAAGGACTAGGGTAGGATTGAAAGACCCTAAAAAGCCTATTGGTTCTTTTGTATTCCTTGGGCCTACGGGCGTAGGAAAAACAGAACTTGCCAAAATGTTGGCTACTTACTTGTTTGACAAAGACGATGCTCTTATAAGAATTGACATGTCTGAATACATGGAGAAATTTAGTGTTTCTCGTCTGGTAGGAGCTCCTCCAGGCTATGTAGGATACGAGGAGGGGGGGCAATTGACGGAAAAAGTCAGGAGAAAGCCTTATTCTGTTGTTTTATTAGATGAAATCGAAAAAGCACATCCAGATGTATTCAATATCCTCTTGCAGGTACTTGATGATGGTGTATTAACTGATGGTCTTGGTAGAAGAGTGGATTTCAGAAATACCATTATCATCATGACATCTAATATTGGTGTACGGGATCTTAAAGATTTCGGTGCAGGAATAGGTTTCGCCTCCAAGGCTAAAGAAGAAAATATGGACGAGGTAATGAAGTCCACCATCCAAAATGCCCTTAAAAAGGCTTTCAGCCCTGAGTTTTTGAACAGGTTGGATGATGTGGTTATCTTCAATTCTTTGAATATGGAACATATCCATAAAATCATAGATATCAGTTTAAAGAAGTTGTTTGCCAGGATTACTGATTTGGGTTATTCCATTGAACTTTCTGAGAAAGCAAAAGATTTTCTTTCTGAAAAGGGCTATGACAGGCAATATGGAGCAAGACCGTTGAACAGAGCGATTCAGAAATACCTTGAAGATGCTTTGGCAGAGGAAATCCTTAAAGGAGAATTGTCTGAGGGGGATGTTATCCTTGCGGATTATTCTGGAGAAGGGGATGAGCTGGAGATAAAAGTAAATAAAAAAGAAAAAGCTGACTAAGATCAGTTTTGAATTAAAATAATTAATTGAAGGACAGTGATACTCACTGTCCTTTTTTATGCACAATGGTTTGGGAATAAGAATGCCAGTTGGCTGAACCTGAACCTTTTTATTGAGCATAGGGTTAATATTTATTAATGTCAATGCTCAATCGAAAGTAATCGCAAATAGTGCTAACAGATTGAAAATGACAAAATTGGTTTGTGTAATGAGCTTAAAAAAATGCCAGCATGAGTTTTTTTATTGAAATGCTTTTAAAGCTGTTTTTTCTACTATCCATCATACCATTTTTGGTTTCTGAAAAACTTCAGAAAAAATATGATATGAAAATCAATTCCCAGATAGAATACACACTATTTACGGGCCCCAATAAAGTAGCCTTGATCGGTGAAGAATTTATTGAAGAAACGAGTGGAATGGCTGTTTCCAGAAAGAATCCCTCATGGATTTATGTTCACAATGATAGTGGTGGAGAACCTGAGATTTATATTTTGGATACCTTAGGTACATTTTTGGGAACCTTAAGGTTGGAAGGAGTAAAGAACCGTGATTGGGAAGATTTGGCCATGGGCCCTGGACCTATAGACGACCAAACCTATTTGTATATCGGGGATATTGGTGACAATTTTGGTAATGCAGAGGAGTTGATCATTTATAGAATTCCTGAACCCGATAGTCTCGAAAATATAATAACTGCAACACCTGAGATTATTAGGCTTACCTATCCGGATGGGCCTAAAGATGCTGAAACCCTATTGGTTGACCCCATAAGTGGCGATCTTTTTGTGTTAACTAAAAGAGAGGCCAAAAACACACTATATAAAGCTTCAAGGGATTTATTGACCGATGGAAGCAATATTGCCCTGGAGAAAGTAATGCAATTGCCTATAACCCTTTCTGTGGGTGGGGATATAGCTGCCGATGGCTCTCAGGTCTTGATAAAAAATTACTGGGTGATTTACTACTGGGCAAGAATTGAAGGGGAGTCACTGGAGGAGACCTTGTCCCGGAAAGCTGTTTTACTTCCCTATGAGCCAGAGCCACAAGGAGAAGCAATTGCCTTTGAGCCGAAAGGAAATGCTTATTTCACCTTAAGCGAGAAAAAATTACGCGTAAAGCCTGTTTTGTACCGGTATGATAAAGCTGCAAGCGATCTCTGAAAAGGCTTTGAATTTTTGTTTCCTTCATAAGCGTTCTTTTTAAATTAAGGTCGCCTGGCTAATTTAGGAGACTGGAGGTTCATTTTTTTTTCACTAATGGGTAATTATGAATAGCAGAGAAGTTGTTCAGGCTGCCTTTTCGAGACAGTTGAAAAAGCTTTGATTTAAACATTCCTGAAACCTATAAAGGGAATAAGTTTACTATGTTTTTCTAACCTTTACCAATTCCGATCAGGTTTTCTCCATGTTTTTGTATAATTTTCAGTTATAAAGCCATCTAGTCATGAAATATACAAGAAGAGATTTTGTCAAAACCAATGCCATCATAGGTACAGGAGCAATGATGGGGTTTAATTTCGTATCACCTGATGTAAAACCAGCACTTATGGGAGGTAAGCCTGTTAGGACTTCTTCATGGCCTTTATGGCCTCGATGGAACCCGGATACAGACGAACCCAGGGTATTGGAAGTCTTGAGGAGCGGGGTTTGGTCCAGAGCAGGAGTAGTGAAAGAGTTTGAAAATAAATGGGCAGATACCATTGGAGCTAAAAGATGCCTCACTGTCGTTAACGGTACCAATGCAATGATTGCAGCATTAGTACAAGCAGATATTGGTGGAGGGGATGAAGTTCTGGTTTCCTCTTATACCTTTATTGCCAGTGTCGCGGCCATTTTACAGACTGGAGCGATGCCAGTATTTGTGGATTCTGATCCGGAAACTTTTCAGATTGATCCAGCGGAAATAAAAAAGAAAATAAACAGTAGAACCAAAGCCATCCTGCCGGTTCATATTTTGGGTTTACCTGCAGATATGGAAAGCATTATGGCTATAGCCAAAGCAAATAACCTTGTGGTTATCGAAGATGCTTGCCAGGGTTGGTTGGCAGAAATAAACCATAAGAAAGTAGGGACATTTGGACTTGCAGGTTGTTTTAGTTTTCAAAATTCCAAGAATTTACCCATGGGTGAAGGGGGAGCTATCGTCAGTGATGATGACGATTTTATGGACAAGTGCTATTCCTACCACAATTATGGGTACGCCTATGGTTCATTGGTTGGCGCTGTCAATCAGGGAGCAGTTATAGCAGGAACAAAGATTCGACTAACTGAATACCAGGCAGCCATAGGTTTAAGTCAATTGGAACGGCTTGATGCGGAAACGCAATTGAGAGAAACCAATGCATCCTATCTCAAGCAAAAATTAGAAGGAATTCCAGGGATTAGCACTTATGTCTTGTACCCTAATGTAACTCGGGCAGTCTTTCATCTTTTCCCGTTTAGATTCCACAGTGATGGTTTTAAGGGGTTATCCAGGGAAGTTTTCCTAAAAGCCTTAAGCGCAGAAGGTATACCGTGTTCCAGTGGTTATATTCCACTAAATGATAAATTGTATCTAAAAGATGCTTTTACCTCCAAAAATTACAAGAGGATGTACCAGGCTGATGAATTGGATTTTGATAAATTTGTAGCCAACAATCAGTGTCCTATAACAGATAAATTATGTAATGAAGAGGCTATATGGCTCTCCCAGAGCATGCTTTTAGGTAGCCAGTCAGACATGGATGATATTGCCAATGCTATAAATAAAATCCATGAAAATGCCGAAGAATTACTTAACTATAAAGGATAATTAAACCGACAAAAACATTGAAATTGGATACTAAAAACAAAGGGCTATTGGCCCAGCCCTATTATTCAGGCTTTGAAATAGCCCACGATACCTACCAGGCATTAAGCAGTGCCTCTGATGGGAAAATTTATTACGTTTTGTCTTCTGAATCTCTTACAAAGGCTGGTCAACTTTATAGTTTTGATCCGGAAACCGAAAAAATTGAATGGTTAGCAGACCTTACAGAAGCTTGTGGTGAAGGAGAGAGCAATACCATTCCACAAGGCAAAAGCCATGTTCCCTTTTTTGAAAAGGATGGCAAGTTGTATTTTGGGACTCATATTGGCGTATATGAAATGATTGAGGACATGGAGAGACTGCCTGTCAACCCCATGGAAGGTGTAGATAATTATCTAGGAGGTCATTTTCTGAGCTGGGATATGAAAAATAAGGTGATGGACGATCTTGGTACCGTACCTGTTGGGGAGGGAGTATTGACCATGACCATGGATACCCAACGAAATCAAATTTATGCCCTCACCTGGCCTAGTGGTAATTTCTTGCACCTGGATTTGAATACTAATGAATTGAAGGACTGTGGCCCTATTTCTGAAAAAGGTGAA
>Ga0222675_1000678_pt1 | contig 12585 bp, 9 predicted proteins | sample AntAcemetagen868_FD_179818 | JGI IMG/M metagenome (GOLD analysis project Ga0222675, IMG submission 179818) | Saline water microbial communities from Ace Lake, Antarctica - #868 | ecosystem: Environmental > Aquatic > Non-marine Saline and Alkaline > Saline | place: Antarctica: Ace Lake | collected...
CTGCGTAAATCGTCCCTTTGGGCACACTCTTCGAGGGATCTTTCAAATCCCCCGACATACTCACCCCTGACATGATACCCGTCACGGCCGGAAAAAAGATCGCAAAGACCATCCAAAAACTCAGATCCGAGCCATACTGCGGCGCGAGCCGCCCGCTCCAGTCCTCCACCGGCGACCAGCCGAGGAAAAACGAAATCAGCGATAACCCCAACGCTCCCAAGATAAAATACTGGGCCTTCACCGCGATCTCCGCGCCCTTCCACGCAATTCCAAAAATCAGCAAAAGTGTCGCCAACGTCACCAACCGGATGGGTAGTCCCGGAACCAAATACTCCAACGACTCCGCGAAACCAATGATGTAAAACGCCACCGAAACCGCCTGCGCCAAAAAGAGCGGAATCCCTACCGATCCGCCGATCTCGAGCCCTAGATTTCGGGAGATCAAAAAATACGCTCCCCCTCCTTTTACCCTAATATTCGTCGAAATAGACGAGAGCGACAAACTCGTCAGCAAGGTGATCGCATTCGCGATCAACAAGATGATCAACGCATCCTTGAGCCCCGCATGCCCCACTACCCAGCCGGTGCGAAGGAACATGATGACGCCCAGAATCGTCAACACGTTGGGCACAAACACCCCACCGAAGGTGCCAAACTTCACCGGTTCTTTTGCCGTGTTTTTCCTAGGTTCCATAAAGAGAACCGCACGCTAGCACTCGATTCCTTGGGCAGAAGTGAATTCTCAGAAATCTTTTAGATCCCTAAATATCAGTTACATCATAGATTTCCGCCAAAACCACCCCCCGCCGCATCGCCTTTACCGGTGATTTCCACCGTATACGGACCCGGCGGAAGCGTGATAACGAGAGCCGCGTCCGCACCATCTGCTGACAAGGCAAATGCTCCCGCTGTCGTCCCCATCGCACTGACTAACCTTTGGCCAAACGGGTCAGCCGCCCAATTATCATTAGAAGTCAGCACAATCCCTCCACTCGCCAATGACATCTTGGGGTCTGTTAATACCCCCGCCACGCCAAACGCCCTCAATGCCGGCCCAATCCCTCGAATCAAAACCGTTCGTGCCCCCGTGCCTCCGATTACAAATCCCGCCATCAGCGTCTTGCCCGACTGCACCACCCCGCGCGTGGCGAGATTCACCAGACGACCATCCCGGCCCGCGGTCGGCACTTCATAAACCTCCACCAGCGCGGTGCCAGTGCCTCCATCGGCTGATCTCACCGGAACCGAACGGGGCCCGCCATCATAGTCATAAATCAACGCGGTATCGCCACTACCCGACCGCAGCGGAAATCCCACCACCACTGCCGCCGTATTAGAAATCGCGCTCCCCGTCCCGCCATCGCCCCAATTTTTGTTCGTCCCGAACATCTCCCCCGCATCCCAAATATCGAATTCCGGATCAGCCAATGTATCCGTCACCCCGAAATCGTCTAGGGCAGGACCCACCGCGCGCACCAGTAAACGCACGGCCCTCTGCGCCACAAAACTGGGGATCAGCTGTTCCTCATCTCCCCCTACATCCGCCTGAGAGGATAAATTCAGCAATCGTCCCGCTGCCGTATCTTCAATGGTCAATCGTACCGGCGCCCTCGTCACAGTGCCCAGCCCATTGGTGACGTTGGCAATATAGTCCCCCGCATCCGCTGCAGAAACCGAATTTAAGCGCAGGATTTTTGAATTTAGATCCTCCAGCGTGACCCCATCTCGCTGCCACTCATACCCCATCGTTCCTTTCCCTCTAACGACTGCCATCATTGCCGCTCGCTGGCCCGGTCGCACGGTCTGCACCACCGGCTGAAGGGTAATCATCGGCGCAATCGTCGCCTGCATTCCCGCTCCCGCTTCGGCGGAAAATGCCCTAATTCCAGCAGATATGTGAGCTAACTGACTTTCCGAAAGCGGTCCCACCTGCTCAAGTAACTCCGTCGGCACCACGAAACCGGAATTTCCTTCGACTCCCAACTGGGTCACTCGCACCCCGATTATCGGACTCACCGCAACAACATACGCGAGGTCGTCTTCATCATTTACAGTGACCACAACTCTCTGCCCATCGATCAAATCGAGCGTGAACGAAAAGGAGATTATGATATCAACGGGAACGACTTCGACCGGCCCCGTCTCTTGCGCGTGCGCACTCATCACCCCGACCCAAAAAACTGCCAATAGCTGAAGACTTTGCGCCACTGTATTTATAGTAATCCTACATTGAAGAGATCAAGCCTAGGAGACCCTGCAAGTGCCTTCAGTCATCTTTAGAGGGCAACGAACGAGCGCCTCATTTGATTGCACGAGCCTGTTCTTGCATCTGCACCGGCGACGCGGGTAGGTCGTCAAATAGGGGTTTTCCGTTCGCCAAGAGACGGCCAAAACTCAGCACTCCCGTCGGGCAGCTTTGCACACACGCCGAACAACGCACACACTCCGGATCCTCCATGGGTGCTCCCTTGTTGGCAAACGCCATGACGTCGATGCCTTGGTGACAAACACTGGTGCAGATATTGCAGGAAATGCACTTCTTCTTATCCGCAAAAATTCGAAAACGCGTGAACCTCGCGTAGATGTGCATGAGCGCCGCCAGGGGGCAAGCAAACCGGCACCAGATCCGCCCAGAATACTTGAAATAGAATCCCACCCCAATCACGCCGCCAAACAAGATATCCACGAACCATTTGTAACTGAGAAACCATCCCGCGGCCTTAGAACCGTCCGCCGCCTTTCCTTCCAGTAGCAAATCAAACACGCGGTCAGGCCACGCAAACGGCGTGACCCAACCGACAATCCGCAGGACCAGTAAAGCCACTGCCGCCGCCAAGAAAACCTGACCGATCGCGTTCACCTTATTCCAAATCGGACCATGAGGCATCTTGTGGCGATGCCGATCGCCCATCGTTTCCGCCAACGCACCACACGAGCAAATCCAGCCACAGTAAGCGCCTTTGCCCCACCGGTAAATCATCCAAGGAATCAGCACACAGGTCTGGAAAAAACCGATCACCAGCCACCACCAATGCGGCGACCCGGTGAACACATTATAAACATTCAGCGGCCACGCCAAAATGAAGCCATAGGCCCGCCAGTAAGCGCGCGGATGTCCGCCATCCGACCACATGCCGATCGCATACTGTTCGACCGAAATATACTTCTCAAAGAGTCCATCGCCGATCACCGCTCCAAAGCCACTGGCAAACGCTCCGTTGTAGCCCAGCCAGGGCAGCACAATCTCCGGCAGGATAAACAGCGGTATCCACTGCACGAACATCAACGTGATCGTCTGGATCTTCACGTAGGGCGTGCGCCTCCGGCGAATGCGATCGATCCCGAAAAACAGAATCAGCGAGCTATACAACAGCGTGTAGTAGAACGACCGCGAATTCATCGACACCGCCATCGTGCCCAAGATCGTCGTGCGATCATCCCATTGTTCGGAAAGTGAAGCCGCCAATCCCGCTGGATTTATCCAACTCTCCGTGGGTCCTCCGCTCTTCCACGAGTAGACAAATACACAGAACAAAATCAGCGCGACGACCCCCACCCATCCCATCAAGCCAGTCTCACCCTGAATTGGGATTCCGCTCCTTCTGAAAAAGTCCAAAGGCGGCTCACGACCAATCAATGAAAACACCGCATCGTTGGGAAGCGCAACGTCCCCATCCTTCGTCTTAAGCGTGACCGCGTCGTCATCAATCCGCAACACCGTCGACTTGTAGATCACCTCCGCGCCACTCGCGTTCAGTGCCTCAACATTCTCCGGTTTCGCTCGCGAAAGCTCGGGGCCTCGGTAGCTCAAAGCCACTTCAGCACCCGCCTCCTGCAACGCCACCGCGGCTTCCACCGCCGAATCGCCACCGCCGACAACCAAAACTTTGCGACCTGAAAATTCCGCGGGATCATGGAGCCGATTCGAAACCTTGTCCTTATCCTCCCCCGGCACGTTCAACTTACGGTGGTTACCGCTGCGACCGATCGCCACGATAACGCGTCGCGCTTTAAACGCCTCGCCGCCATCATGGTGCAGATGAATCAAATCACCTTTGCGCTCCAATTTCTGGATACGCACTTGCTTGGGTTCGATTCCCGCCGCGTTGCGCTGTGATTCCAACTCGGCCACCAAGTCTTCTTTGACGTCCGCGTTGAGCGCCAATTCGCCAGCGTGCTGCATGTCGGTGGGATACGTGAAAATCGGTTTCCGTTTCGGAAAATTAACGATGGTCGCAAACGGCTGGCTCGCCTCAAACACCACGAAGCGCAAGCCGAGACGTTTTGCTTCCAACGCCGCCGCGAGTCCGGCCACCCCGCCCCCCACGATCGCTAAATCCGCCGGACCCGATTCCTTACCCACCTCACTACCCAACTCCGCAGCCACCGCCGCAACCGCCTTAGCTCCCGTATCCGCCGCAAACTTGAGCAGCGGCACCCCCGTCAGGTCACCCACCACGCGCACACCCGGGACCACCGTGGTGCCATCTGAATTCACCTCGGGCAACTTCTCCACCCGTCCGGCCGGCCACTGCAGGTGTAGCCAGTTTAAATAACGACTAATTTGATTCATGAAGGTTTAGAGCAAGCCGCGGAGAGCGTCGATTCCAGTCGTTCCCGCTACCAGATAGACGAACTGATCATCCGCCCACGAGGCCGCGGCAAACTGACCCTGTTCCTGGAACATCGGATCAGCATGTAACGAACCATTATCAAACCCCTCTCGCGGCGTGAGATAAACGTGAAACCAACCCGTATCCCGCCGAAAACAGATCTCCAAAACTTCGCGACCGGCAATATCGATCGTCCGGCATCCTTCAGCTTTAAGCGCCGCAAAATCGGGTGGAATCGTTCCTGAACCTAACTTCGTCGTGGGATTCTCCAACCACGCCCCAAACGCGCCCAACTGATAGGCCTTTAGGACATCACCGGGGTGTTCGCCTTGCGTGTCCATCCGGGCGATTTGCATAATTGCATCGATCCCCGGTACTGAGGCAATCGGCTGCCGGTCGGTGGGAGACCAGAACGCAAAGAGAAACACCACCGCGGCCGCGGCCGCCATCGCCATACCCCAAGGCTGACGCCACCACGCCGGCTTCGTTGTCTCCGGTTGCGAGCTCAATTTCGTTCCCGCCAAGATCGACTCTCGTAAGCCGGCAGGAGCGGAGACTTCTTTGAGTTTCTCCGCCATCACGGCATCAAACGCTTGTTCGCGCTCAAACCACTCCCGTAACATCGGATCAAGGGTCGCCTGCTCCAGCGCGGGTTTGAATGCGGCGTTATTGGCGTCCTGACCATTAGGTCGGTAGCCTTGTAGCATAAATTTTGCTTCGTCGTTTGTCATCGGGTCCCCCCTTGTTTTTTAATTTTTGGAAAGTCTACTACGCCACCATCTTGGTGACTGCCCGCTTCTTTACGGGCCAAAATTTTTCTCAACTGAGTCTTACCCCGCGATAGCCGCGACATCACCGTGCCGATCGGCACATCAAGCGAATCAGCGATTTCTTGGTAACTTAGATCTTCGAGGTAAAAAAGCGTCAGCGGGGCGCGAAACACTTCGTCGACCTCCTGCAAGGCCTCCACCACCTGTTGGCCGTCCAGACTCCGAGCGTGGTCCACATCTTCAGCTGGCACATCCTGCGCGGAAGGCGGCAGATCCTCGATCGACTGCGATCGTTGATCGCGACGTCGACCGCGTAAAAACTCCCGATAGAGCGTAGTAAACAACCACGTTTTCGCCTTCGATTTTTCCCGCAGTTGATGCCCGTTTTTGGCCCAAATGAAAAAAGTTTGTTGCACCAAATCACACGCATCCGCCTCCCGACGCGCCAGACTCAGCGCAAATCGGAATAACGGCGTGTAATGCGCATCAACTAGTTGGGCGAATACTTCGTTACTCATTCAAACTTGAGAGTAGAACACCTCCCCCTCTATTCCCAAACTTCTTTCATTCTAAAAAGACGATTCTCAACGCTTCCCCACCTAATTCGCTCCACCCTCAATTTCCGCCGTGACCTCTGCCCGCCCTCCGTGTCCAACTCCGCCTCTCCATCGTGGCGCCGTGCTTCAGGCGGCGTTCCTTGCCTCTTCGGCCCTTTAGTTCCAACTCGATGACCTCTGCGTCTCCTCTGCGTCCTCTGCGACCAATTCCTGTCCATGCTTCGGCTCCACCTCCCCCCCAATCTCGCCACCACCGCTCCGCGCGATGCCATTGCCCTCAAGATCGAGGTCGACTTGAGCCATCCGCCTCCCGCTGAAATTCTTCCTGCCCTCGCTGCCCTCCAGCGCTTCGGCGTCTCCCCCGCCCCCATCCTCTTTCTTCAGCTCTCCCGGGCGCAACTGCGGGAACTCGTTACCCTCTTGAAGGGCCAACCCCTCTTCTCCTTCGTCAACACCCCCTCCCATTCCATCCCCTGGATCGGCCCCCTCCTCCGAGGAGTCTCTGAACATCTCGGTCAGCCCGAAAAGCCCCAACCGGCTCCAGCAGCTAAAACGCCTTCTCGATCGCGACCCGATCCACAGTCCAAAATCCGGACTCCCCATTCCGAAATCGCTCCTCTCATTGTCGACGGCTCCGAACACTTCCTGGCCATCAGCCTCCCTTCCCGCGAGTCACTCGCCTACCGCTCGGCACTTGAACTGGTGAAGGAACACGGCTTCCGCCTCGAGCCCTCCAATCGCAAGTGGTGGATGCGTGATCGCCACAAGGTCCTCAACTTCCTCGCCACCCGTCTCGGTGAACTCCGCGACGAATTCTACGCTGAATTCACCGAGAACTTCGAAAAGAACACCGCCAAGATCGTATTCACCGACATCGAAGCCCAAGTCTCCGCCAAATCAGACGGGTTTGATGTCACCCTTGGCCTCTCTGCCGGCAACGCGCCTCCCGCCGCCCTTTCCGCCGCGATCACCTCTGGTCGCGACTACGTGGAATCCGACGAAAAGATTTTCCTCATCGATCGAGCCCGGGCCGAAAAAGTGGCCGCCGTCCAAAGCGCCCTCGCTGGCGACCAAACTGCGACCGGGGGCACTCGCCAGACCCACCGGGTCACTGGCGCCCGCGCCGCCGAGATCGACGACCTCCTCGAAGAACTCTCACCCGGCTTCAAATCCCCTGCCAGCTGGCGCAACCGGAGCGCCGCCCTCCGCGACCTTTCATCGATCACCGCTGCCCCGGTCCCGCCCGTACTCAACGATCTACTGCGTCCCTACCAGCGGCTCGGCACCGCCTGGCTCCTCTATCTTCACGGCCATCAACTCGGCGGCATCCTCGCCGACGAAATGGGTCTGGGTAAAACCATCCAGGCCCTCGCCCTCCTCACCGCTCTCAAAACCCCGGCCAAAGCCCCCCCCCACGGCCTCGCCCCTAGCCTCCGGCGCCGCCCCATCCAAAATCCAAATTCGAAAATCGAAAATCAGCCGCTAACGTCGCTCCCCGCCTTGGTCATCGCCCCCGCCTCCCTCGTCGAAAACTGGCGACGTGAAGCCGTCCGCTTCGCGCCGACCTTGCGCACTTTCGTCCACCACGGCGCATCCCGCCTGTCGACTGCCACGGACGCCGGCTCCTACGACCTCATTCTCACTTCCTACGCCACCCTCGCCAACGACCGCGCCATCTTCGCCCAAAACCGCTGGCAGGTCGTTATCGCCGACGAAGCGCAGCACATCAAAAACCGCCGCACCCGCAACGCCAAGGCCCTCCGGGCCCTCGACGCCCAAAGCCGCTTCCTCCTCACCGGCACCCCCTTGGAAAACTCCCTCGAAGATCTCCGCTCGCTCTTCGAATTCCTCCTCCCCGGCTTCCTCAAACCCGTCCCGACCGGCACCCGGGGCGACGAACGCCGCTGGTATGACGACCGCCTCCGCGCCCAAACTGCCCCCTATATTCTTCGCCGCACGAAGAAATTGGTCGCGCCTGAGCTACCCGAGAAAATCGAACAAGTCATCTACTGCGAATTCTCGCCCGAGCAATCCGCTCTCTATCGCCGCAAACAGGAAGAGAGCGAACGCGCCCTCTTCGACATGGATGCCTCCGGTGCCTCGGCCAACGCCATCCGGTTCGCGACGCTCACCCAGCTCCTCCGCCTCCGCCAGACCTGTTGCGACCCGCGCCTCGTCGAAGCCACCGCGCCACCTGAATGGTCCGCCAAACTGGCCGCGTTCCGCGAACTGCTCGACGAAATCGTCGACGAAGGCCACCGCGTCCTCGTCTTCTCCCAATTTACGTCGCTCCTCAAACTTCTCCGGGCAGAGCTCGACGAAACCAACGTGCCCTACGCCTACCTCGATGGCAGCATGAGCCCGAAAGCCCGCCAAGCCGCCGTCGACACCTTCCAATCCGACGATTCCATCCCCGTGTTCTTCCTTTCCCTTAAAGCGGGCGGCACCGGCCTCAATCTCACCGCCGCCGACACCGTCATTCACATGGACCCGTGGTGGAATCCCGCCGTCGAAGCCCAAGCCACCGACCGCGCCCACCGCATCGGCCAAGACCGCGTCGTGACGAGCTACAAACTCATCTGCTCCGGCACGGTGGAAGAAAAGGTCCTCGCACTCCAAGAATCCAAACGAGCCCTCCTCGCCGACGTCTTCGAAGCGAGCGACGCCGCCAGCGCCAAACTAGAACTCACCGACCTCCGCGACCTCCTAAAATAAGCGCCCCTCCCATCACGGATCGCGACCAGAGGGCCCGCCCGTGCGCCTCCATCCCGCTCCCTCCGACTCCCTCCCATCCCATTTTTCACTTAATCGGTGACAAACTTCCTTGAGTCTTTCGTTCCGGATTGCCTGAGCGCTTCCTCGTTGGGCAGTTCATCCCACCGTGCGTAGCCGGTGCGCGAAGCCATTTCGCGTCCATTCATGGTGAAATACAATCCTGCCCGACCGCGCCCACGCCCCACTACGGATTTAGCGGCTCTGTAGACTGAACTTATTCAGCCCCGTCTTACGGCAGACATCCATGAGGTAAGCGACCGTCTTGAGCGGGGTCGACTCATCTGCGGCGATCAACACCGGAATATCACGGTCCACTTCCTTCACTTTTAGGAGTAATTCTTCGATCTGATCTTCGGTCACCACCTGGCCATTGAAGGTCATGACACCCTCGGCGCTCACCCCGATCGTGACTGCGCCCTTAAACTCATTCTTTCCCGCGGTTTCCACCTTGGGCAACGTAATGTTCAACGTGCTCGCCGAACGAAACTGCATCGTCACGAACGCGAAGAAAATCAGCATCACGAGCACATCGATCAGCGGTAACAGATTCATCTCTGGCCGCTTCCGACGGCGTTGGTAAAGTCCACCCATCTTCGGCTCAGTTCTGCTTAGCTGCTTCGGCGTCCGCGTCGGTCTGATGCCGACCTAAGATTCGTTCGAGGATCACATCCAATTGCGCGGCATAATTCTCGACTTTCCGCTGCAGATAACCGCCGCCCACCAGCGCGGGAATCGCAATCGCTAGGCCAATCAACGTCGCCGACAACGCCAACGCCACCCCACTCGAGAACGCCACCGGATCCGGCAATCCCGTATCTCCAGTCAGCGACGAGAAAACCCGCAGTAGCGACCAAACGGTGCCGGTCAGCCCCAACAAAGGAGCCGCGGCATAAATAATATCCAAATACGGCAAACCGCGCTCCATGCGATTGAGCTCCAATCGCGAAAACGCCTTCACCGCTTCTTCGTCGCCCTGATGCCGCTCCGAAAACTCGATAATTCGTGCCAACACCGACTCCCGTCCGCCCGAAATCGGTTTCCCATCCACCACGGCCTCCACCAGATCAGTCGGCATCACCGCATCTTTGCGCAGCGCGTAGGCGCGCTCGCACAAAATGAAGACCATTACCAACGAGCAGAGCCCGAGCGGGTAGATCAGAATATCGGCACCGACTAGAATATCAATGAGAGCAAAAATCATGGGGAGCAGCGGCGGTTAAGACGCAATGAACCGGGAAAGGTTCACAAAAACTTCAGCGAACGGACTTTGAGCGTCAACCACGCGGCAACAATAACCCGTAAGCTCAACGCATTTCAACCCGCTTGCAGTCCCTTCCGCTCTCTGATCGTTTCACCGAAACCCTCACCTTCTCGGTCGTCAGCGCTCCGGCGCCGGACCTAAGGTGCGCCCCCAATCCCCTATGAGTGCTCTTACCCTAATCTCTTTTGTATTCTTCACTGGACTCGTCGCTGTCATCTCCTGGTGGAAAACTCGTTCCGAAAACCTCGAGACCAGTGCGGGCTATTTTCTCGGCGGCCGCAGCCTATCCGGCATCGTCATTGCCGGCTCCCTCCTCCTCACCAACCTCTCGACCGAACAACTCGTTGGGATGAACGGCCAAGGATTTTCGGCCGGCCTCGCGGTGATGGGTTGGGAAGTCACCTCTGGTTTCACGCTCGTGCTCATGGCGTTGATCTTCCTGCCCCGCTACCTACGTGGCGGCATCGCTACGGTGGCCGACTTCCTCGAAAAACGCTATGACGCCGGGACCCGCAATATTATCGCCGGCCTTTTCCTCTTAAGTCTCGGTGGGATCTTTCTGCCCACCGTCCTCTACTCGGGCGCACTCGCACTCGATCGCCTTTTCGGCGTGCAAGAGGCGTTAGGGGTCGGACCGCAGACCGCTCTCATCATCATGGTTTGGGCCATCGGCATTGTCGGGAGCATTTACGCGATTTTCGGCGGGCTGAAAGCCGTCGCTATCTCGGATACCGTCAATGGTGTCGGCCTACTTATCGGCGGCATGCTCATCCCGATCTTAGCGTTGATCAAACTCGGAGACGGCAGCTTTGGCGAAGGCTGGAGCACCCTGATCAATGTGCATCCTGAGAAGCTCAACGCCATCGGAGACTCTGACTCCCCCGTCCCCTTCGGCGCCCTGTTTTGCGGCATCATGCTAATCAACGTTTTCTACTGGTGCACCAACCAGGCCATCGTCCAACGCACCTTCGCGGCCAAGAATCTCGCCGAAGGCCAAAAGGGCGTGCTTTACGCCGGGTTCCTGAAAATTTTCGCCCCGTTCATTCTTGTGATTCCCGGGATCGCCGCATTCCACCTTTTCCCCGAAGAGGTATCCAACCCCGATTTCGCCTACCCCGTGTTGGTCGCGAAAATTTTGCCCACCTCTCTCATCGGCTTCTTCGGTGCGGTCCTGTTCGGCGCGATTCTCAGCTCCTTCAACTCCGCCCTGAACTCCGCTTCGACCCTTTTCGCGCTCAATCTTTATCGGCCCGTCGTCAAACCCGACATCAACGACAAGGATCTCGTCAAGGTGTGCAAAATCTTCGGTATCGGGCTCGCCATCTTTTCCATGTTGGTCGCGCCCTACATCGCCAACGCCCCGGACGGATTATTCACCTTCATGAAGAAATTCATGGGCTTCTTTAACATCCCCACCCTCATCGTCATTCTGGTCGGCTTCTTCACTGCCCGCGTTTCCGCCTTTGCCGCCAAAGCCACGATCGCGCTCTACATGGGACTCTACGGGATCTTCCAATTTGTGTTCCCCGTGGACATGTCGTTTCTCTACCTGCTCGGCATTCTCTTCGCCGTGTGTACCATCTTCATGCTGATCGTCGGCAAGTTGAAGCCTCACGCCGAAGCCTACGTGCAAGAAACCGCCGGCGGCGTGGATCTCACGCCTTGGAAATACGCCTGGCACGTCAGCGCCGCCGCCGTGATCGCCATGATCGCGGTCTACGCCACTTTCTCCCCTTGGGGACTCATCGCCCCCGCCGCCGAACGAAGTCAAAACATGTGGGTCATCGGCAGCGCGACCGCCATCGCCGCCGTCGTCGCCTGGATTCTCTGCGCAAAGAAAGCCCGCACCACTTCCTGATTATTAAGTCGTTCGGCTCATTTTAACCGAACACCCCTCGCCTCAATCCCCGCAGCGTCGACAACTTCCCCCAGTCAGTCACCTGGGGCATCGCCCGCGGCGCAGTGCGGCTCCGGCGTCCGGTAAGTTTTTGATAAGTGCCTAGATGTTTTTGCACAAACGCCTGTCCGCCCAAAACAGCGCCATCGCTGAAGTAGCGAATCCGGCACCGAAGCACTTCATGGAGCGGCAGTGTCCCCTTCGCCTTAATCACCGCCTCCATGGTGGCCCGGTCAATTTTGGATCTTGATTCCCCGGGGGCAGCCCCTTTTCCAAATAGGGTTTGTCGATAAGAGTCTTGGACCCAGTTCCAACCATTCTTCCGCCCACCTTCAACCACTCGAAAGAGCCCCTGTTGGGCCCTTCCAAATCCCGCGACTGCTTCAGCATAACCGCAAAACCGATAGTCCTTGGGATCATCTACTAATCCCGCGCGAACAGGATTCAAATCGATGTAGGCAGCCATCGTGCGCATTACCCCGGACTTTGCCTCGACCAGCACACTTTTAAAACGTTCCGACCACAGCGTTCCATAGCGATCGTGGCTACGATTATACCAAACTGAAAATCGTTGCTTCACCAGTTTCATAAACGGCGAAAGATCCCCCATCATCGCCAACTGGCGATTTCTCCAGACCTTCGCCTCCTCACCTCCTGATTTCAACTGTCCCTCAATCACCTCAAACCGCGCCGTCTGATACTTCGTCGGTTT